>Ga0255751_10001214_pt1 | contig 24601 bp, 25 predicted proteins | sample 071ome_20_FD_179951 | JGI IMG/M metagenome (GOLD analysis project Ga0255751, IMG submission 179951) | Coastal salt marsh microbial communities from the Groves Creek Marsh, Skidaway Island, Georgia - 071412BT metaG (version 2) | ecosystem: Environmental > Aquatic > Marine > Intertidal zone >... | reverse complement strand
TGATGAAGGCAACTATTCACTGGGCCAATGGGACAGAGTTAACAGGAAAAACCGAGGCTGGCCAAGAGCTACAATTCGATTGGGAGAATGGCCCGTCGCCGATGCAAGTCACATTACAAATGATTGGTGCTTGTTCTCTCGTTGATGTGGTCTTGGGTTTGAAGGAACGAGATTTCACTGAAGTATGGATTGAATGTGATGCAGATAGGGCAACAGATTACCCTCGAATCTTCACACATATACGCATGACCTACCACATTCGTGGCGATGTACCGAGAGCACTTGTAGAGCGGATTGTTGAAAAAAGTCATGAAAAATATTGTAGTGTATCGAATATGCTCAGCGATGAAGTCAACATCAGTTTTGAAGTTAAACTTCATTGAATTTTTATGTTCGAAATTTAAGGTAGTAAGCAGCATTGATAATTCCTGCGAAACTTACCCAAGCAATGTACGGCAGCATAAGTTTCGATGCTTCCGGTATTGATTTCCAAGTCAAAAACAAGTACAGACTTGACAATGTAACCATGCACAAGATCATTGAAAATGAAATAAGATATTGCTCGGAGTTAAAGACGGCTGGCCAAGCAATATTTATCGCAAGTTGAGCAAGAAAAACAGTGAGAATAAAACCGAATCTTTCAATATCATCTCGACGAGAATAAACCAAAGATATGCTGATGATGAGCGTTGTATAGAGGAGAATCCACACTGGGCGAACAACCCATCCTGGAGGCTGAAAAAAAGGTTGATACTCTGAGTTGAACGACATGAAAGATCAGGTCAATCTCAGAAAGGGCCGATCTTCAAATCGAAGATGGTTTGAATTGTTTCACCATGATATTTTGCAAGACAAAGAGCAGTTGTTTGAAGAAATCACTCCATTGCTCTGGGAGATTTTTCGGAGATTTTAATCCGATGATTTCATCATCTCTTCGAACAACTGTTGCAAAGGGACGTATTTTCATCCCTTCACCGTCGGTTAACTCTAGAAGAAGATGATACGCATCTCTGTCCTTTTTGACATTAATCGATTCTAAATCAATGTGTAAATCGTGATGTTGAACGATGTTTTGGAATTGTTGGTCAGATCGAATCTCCTCTTGTGCCAATATCCGTAGAAGGTCTTCAACCGACTCTTCGGTAACTTCATCATCCATGAAAGCAGCAAGTGGGTCTTGAAGTGAATTCAGATCGACAGATTGGGCCTGTGAAACACCTAATACTTCAAAGATGTCAAAATCATCATCCTCGGTTATTCCTTCTTCTATCATGTGTCGGAATGCATTTCGTTCCGATATAAATCATCGTTTTTCTAGATTGTTAATTGCATCATGAATAAGCCTCAAGAAGTGTTGCTGATGACACGCCAACATGAGATGGAGGTTTATGCTGTCATGCCTCTTCTTTTTGCTCATTGGTTCTTCGAGCACATTGACGCAAGCAAGCCATTTGGGTGTAGGTAATGCAGCGAATGAAGGGTGTCAATGCCATGCATACTCATCATCAACTGAAATTTTCCTTGAAGGAATACCACAACGATTTGAATCGAATACAACATTGAATGTTACCTTACGCATCAATAGCGATGTAGAGTTGAACGAAGACGAACATGCAGGAGGTTTTCGATTGGAGTACATCGGTGATGGTTCAATCGGTATACTCGATGAAGAAAAAACCAAATTTCTTGATGGTTACTTAACTCATACTGAAAACGGCTCAATGCACCGTTCGTGGCAATTTGAATGGAAAACGCCCGAAAACAATTCAACGAGTGTTCAGTTCAAGATTTTTGCAAACGCAGTCAACGGAAACAATCAATCGTCTGGCGATGGATGGTCATCCCTCTCGATAACAATCCCTGGAATATTAAGCAATGAGGACTTCAAATCACATACCGAGCAAGAGATTGAGATTTTCGACCTCATCCTTCTAGCGTTTGGCCTCTTCCTATTGGGGTACCTTTTGTGGACGAGTTTTCGCTCTAATTGACAAATTCGATGCTCTGGTTCCTTAATGCTCGCAATTGTCTGTTTTCGTTTGAACCATGAATTTGTGCACTTTTCACACCAGTTAGGACAATCATAACACGAATCTCATCACCCATTGACTCATCAACTGCTGCCCCCCAAATAATTTTCGCGTGAGGAGAAATACGCTGTTGGATAAGTTGTGCACAAATTTCGGCCTCTCCAAGACTGAGTGATTCTCCTCCGACCACATTGATGAGAGCACCACGAGCATCAGAAGTGTCCATCTCGAGTAACGGCGATTCAAATGCTTCTAGGGTTGCTTTTGTCGCACGTTCCGGGCCCGAACTAGATCCAAGGCCTATCATTGCAACGCCACTGCCCGATTGAATAACTGACCGTAAATCTTCAAAGTCAAGATTGACCATTCCTTCAGTCGTTAGAAGTTCTGTTACACCAGTTATTGAGCGTACAAGCAACTCATCACCAACTCTAAATGCTCTTGCAATTGGTAAGTCCTTGACACCCTCAATTTCAAGAAGCCGTTCATTTGGTATGACGAGTATAGTGTCACAAAATTCTCGTAGACGTTCCAGTCCCCACTCAGCATTTTGTTTTCGTAATGAACCTTCAGATTTGAAAGGGTATGTGACGACGGCTATTGTTAAAGCGCCCTGTTGTTTTGCCAACCGTGCAATATGCCCTGCAGCCCCGGTACCTGAACCGCCACCCATACCTGCTGTGATGATTGCTAGTTGGGTGTCTTCTGTGATACGACGCAAGGCATTTTCAGATTCTAAAGCAGCAGCTTCACCTTTTGTAGGGTCTCCTCCAGCACCTCTCCCTCTTGCTGAACGACCGATCAAGATTTTTTGCTCAAGTGGAGATTGAAGAAGTGCTTGGGCATCTGTGTTAATGGCATAACCTGTAACATATGACGAATCAAACAATCCTTCTTCATGCAATCTATTGATAGCATTGCATCCAGCTCCACCAACACCGTAGACACGAATTCGTGGTTGTAGCGATTCGAGTAGAGCACGTAGTTCAGCATCGCTTCCTTCATCTAAACGAATTGGCGGAGTTGTGTCTGATTGTAATTCTGCTTCGGAGAGTTGCAACACTCGCTCGATAAGATGGCGCATGGAACATTTCTACCAAGAGAGATTTTGAATGTGCCGCTTCCATCGAGGTCATTGAATGCGATTTTCGCACGAACTTCAAATTCCCATCAGTCTCGGAGACCATCTTGTGTGACTTCGTAAACACATTCTCCATCAGGTAAGTTTGGAGAGTCAACAAGTCGAGCGATTCTTCGTCCAGCTTTAGCTTTCCGTAGGTAAAGTCGGAATGTGCTTGCGTGGGCTAAGATGTGGCCGCCGATTGGTTTTGTGGGGTCGCCCCATAGTGCATCTGGCTTTGCATGAACTTGATTTGTAACGAGAACAAGTGCGTTGTTAACATCTGCTAGTTGCTTGAGATCTTTGAGGTGGCTGTTGAGTTTCTGTTGTCGTCGAGCAAGCATACCTCTACCGATGAATTCAGCTCTAAAATGGCTGGTCAACGAATCGACAATAATCATCTTCACATTCAAGCCTTTGCTCATTCGCTTTATTTCATCAGTTAGTAACATCTGATGTGCAGAATTGTAGGCTCGTGCAACGTGTATTCGGGAGAGGACGTAATCTGGGTCTAAGCCATGTCCACGGGCCATTTGTGAGATTCTTTCTGGTCGAAATGTATCTTCAGTGTCGATGTAGAAGACATCTCCATCAAGTCCACCTTGGTCCAACGGTAATGTACAATTTACAGCGAGTTGATGACCAATTTGTGTTTTTCCGCTTCCGAATTCACCATAGACTTCAACAAGAGCCTGGGTTTCAAAACCACCGCCGAGCAAATCATCAATGGATTGTACCTTGGATGACAATTTCTGAACTTCTCTTCTTCGGTCAAGCAGAGCATCTCCTGAAACGAAACCGCCAATGTTGGCCATTTTCTTGGCACCTGCGATTATTTTTGCTGCTACTGCTTCACCCAACTCAGCTTCTTCTGCTAGGTCTGCTGGTGACATAACTGCGAGAGAAAGGAGTTCTTCGAATCCTGCTTCTCTCAACTTCTCGGCGGTTGCGGGACCAACTCCTGGTAAGTCTTCAATTGAAAACTCAGGTGCTTCTTCTTCCATTGGTATGTCCTCTTCCGTGAGGGAACTTTGGTCTTTTTTATCTGTTTGTTTGGATTTCGTTTTTGCTGGCATGAACATACATCATCGGTCATTCGTATATGAAGAGTGAAAAGGCAGTTCTAAAATCTCACCAGAAAAAATATGCTCCAATTTTAGAGCAGCCTTCTTGTTTTTCACTTTAATTTCATTTTAACACTTAGTTAAAGTGAAGAATTATTGAGGTAAATCAATCGGGTGAGCTTCGCTTTCTTTTTCCTCATATCGAATTGAAACATCGTGAGTGATGTTGATGTTATCCTCCCCCGATTCAATGACGACATCCAAAGCCCAAGTCCCCAAAGTTACGCCAAGTTGGTCATGTTCCCAAAGTTTAGTCTGTCCATCGGCGATTGGTTCAGTCTTCGTTGCGGTCGTTTCATCATCGGGATTATTGAGGTTCCAAGTTATTGTTGTCGTCCCACCTGTTGCTGGAATCAAACTTTCTGGATTTGAAACTTGAGAATCAATAGAAATCAGCGTTGGACCTTCACAGTTTTCGCAATCTGGAATGGTGTTAAGGATCATCGACTCAGGATTATCCGAATTTTGTTCAACCCAATGCATGAATGTATCAATTCGAATGGTGATGGACATATCTGCGAAGTTTCCTTCTGAATCTTCTGCACTCAGTATTGCTGTGAATAATCCATGCGTTAGGTATTCGTACGTTAGTGATGCAGATTGTGAAGCATCGATTTCGACTGGTGCACTACCATCACCGGGTGTGAGTGAAAACTTCTTCATCTCACCTTCAGTTGTCGTTGTTCGGGCAAAATCGAACGTGAGTTCTACACCTGTTTGGGAAATTCGTTGTCCATTTGTCCAATTTTCGTAAAGTGTACCCGAGGTCTTCTCGTAATAGACGATCAGAGTAACAGGGGATGAGGCAATGTCTTCATCTGCTAAACATCCAGTGAAAATTGATGAAAGAAGGACAAAGAAGAGAATGAGGGCTCCATTCACCTTGGCCATGGTAGTGCTACATCTTCGATATAGATGAATTCAATGGAATAATCACAACGATTTCACCATCGGTGGTTTCAAATTGGAGCACAAAGGCGGAGTTATTAGCGAGGTGGGGTAGTCTGGATATCCCGTCGGGCTCATAACCCGGAGATCGATGGTTCAAATCCATCCCTCGCTACCATCAACCATACTCGTAATAATCGTGTTTTGGCTGTAAATTCTGCAAGGCTGATTCTAATTGTGCATTTGCTGCACGTTCTCCTGCATCAATTCTTGACATTTCCTGCTCCAAGTAAAGTATGTGCTCTTTGCACTGTTTTTCGAATTTGTTTGATGCCTGTTGAGTGATCTCCAATGCTTTTTTTATGGTCTCGATTTCGATTTGTGAACCTGTTGAGGACATCACAAAAAAACGCCCGTTGACTCTTGACACTCCTTTATGGTGCTCAAACGAATCAACCATTGCGCCACATGTTGATTGATCTGTTATTCCATTGAGTAATGCATTACTCCATACCTCAAGGGGTTTGTTTAAAATTCCTGCACTTTTTTTGTACATTTTTTTCGCAGCACCTTTTTTACCTGTTTGTGAAAACAAATTTGCAGCAAGATGGTAATCCTCTCCGGAAGACGGTAGCGATTCAAGAAGATGAGGAGCATTTTTTCTGAGATATTTGTATAACTTATTTCTAAAGGTATGCAATTTCTTGATCCAACGTAAACCTTCAGATCCTTTACCTCGTAGCAAATGAATCGAACAAAGTAGACGCAAACCTTTGACTAAATACACGAGTTGTTGAACATCTTCTTGGTGCTTCGTCAACATCATCTGACAGAATTCTGTAGCCATGACCTCTGCAAGTTCTAATCGTCCTTCTGCAGAATATCGTTCGATTTGTTGAATGGTCTGGGCAGGGTCGCTCATCCCAAACATCGTACTCATAATACGCACTACCTCATTATGTATCATGTCTTTGTCAAATTCTCACGAGGAAATGAATCAAACAACAAACCTAAGAGGTTGAAGATGCTCGATTACTTGTGGAATTTCACGGTTGCATCGCCATTACCGGCAGCCCAGGTGTTGGAAAAACAACTCTTGCACACCTTTTGTCTGACGCCATGCAATTTGAAATTCAATCAATTGAAAGTATCGCCGCACAAACAAATTGTCTGTGTGGAAAGGATGAAATCGACAACACAATGCTCATTGATGCAGAATGTCTTCAACAACAAGCCCATTTTCTTGACAGAGATTGCATTGTTGAGGGGCATCTGTCTCACTATATTCCTTCCAATATCATCATTCTTCTTCGTTGCCATCCCATGGTGCTCAAGCAACGACTTGAGGCGAGAGCATACGCACAACGTAAAGTCGTTGAGAATGTAGAATGGGAATATCTTGGAGGTTGTAGGACCGAAATATCTCAGCTTGGACGCCAAACCCTAGTGCTTGAATTTGATACTTCAAACGAAGATTCAGAAAGCATCTGTCAAAAAGTCATTCAGAAATTACTCGACCCAACCTCTTTTTCTCATCCTAATCAAGAACATATTGATTGGGTTGAACAAGCAGATATTGATGTCAAAATGTTCGATGCATCTTAACTTTGAACAAAAACATAACAATGCAGAACAACTGGGCAACATGATAGCATGGCACTTGAGCAATTGCGAAAGACTTGGGAAAAAAGTTTAGATCCACTTCTCGAAAAATACGATTGGATTTCCCCTTCAACGATTACGTGGATTGCTCTTCCCATCGGCTTATTGGCCGCAATACTCTCTTGGTTCGCTCCTGCAGGTGAAGAAGGAGGCTGGTGGTTCCTCGGAAGTGCCGCATTAATTGGAATTGCAATGGTTTTTGATGGCCTAGATGGGCCAATTGCGAGGAAAAAAGGGCTAGTATCTAGATGGGGCGATTATCTTGACCACACCTTTGACAGAGTACTTGACGCTATTTGGTTGATTGGCATCAGTGCGTCAGTTTATGTTGACAGTTTAGCCCTTGGTTTTGCCTCTGCTTTTTTCACGCTCCTCGGCTCGTACATGGGGACCCAAGCCCAAGCGGTATCTGGAACCCGGAATTATGGTGGTTTTTCGAGAGCAGACAGAACAGTTTTGATTATTTTGATGTTGACGATTATGGGCATCGTCACACTAGCAGATTATCCGTTTAACGATAGATTCATGGCTCCATTCGATACAATACCAATGAATCCCTTGTCTTTGGCTCTCTTTGTGAGTCTTTTTGGCGGATTGTGGACATTTTTCCTCCGTTTTTTCCAAGCACAAAAGGTGATTCAAGCTATGGATGCAAATCATCCACTTCAACAACCAAATGCGAAAAAAGAAGAAGAATGACCGAAAAAGTGCAAAGGTGGCCAAATAGAACATTTTAAGCAAAACAACGACATAGTCATAATATACGAAGTTCACAGGTGTATAGGCGGGGTGGGGTATCCAATGAACAGAACACGGCGACACACATCGGTTGTTATCGCGATTTTACTTCTTACATTAGCACCAATATCACTTTTTGCAAGTGCACAAGACGAAGGTGATCCTGAAAATTACCAGGCCCAAAATATCACTGCTTATTTCGACCCAGTGACCGAATCAACGATTGTGAACTGGACGGTTCAATCAACTGTTGATGGCACTGCACAATTTATTCAATACCAAACCTACCAAGTCTACCGTTCATCAGACCCCATTACGCCTTCGAACATTGGTTCGCTCACTCCATTTGCAACACGACAAGTTTGTCCAACAACGATGAGTCCGTTTGACTGTTATGGAATGAATCACAGTGCAACATTCCAAGTTTCGCCAGGTGTGAATGGTTCGTTTTATTACGCTGTAACAACGTTGCTCGCTGACCAAACAGAAGCAGCCGAACTCATCATGAATTCTTCTTCGCTCTACACACCCGTCTTGGAAGTAACGTCTGCGATACGAACTCCGTATTTTGTATCAGCATCGTTTAATCCATCAACGAGTACAACCTCACTACGATGGATCAATCATAACAACATCTGTCAATGCGATGACTTGCCCGAAACCGGTGAAAATGCAATGAAGATACGTGTGTGGCGCTCAGAGTTCCCTGTCGATAGGACGATTGGATTAGAATTGTTGACCCAAGGCGTCCTCGTTGCGAACTTAACTGCGAACGTTTCTTCATTGGACCTTGTCATACCACAAGACACCGAACGCACGAGTTATTATTCGCTGACCTACTATCTCCCGAATTGGTCAGGACCAAACCAAACCTATGAGGACTTTAGGTTCCTTGGAGAAAACACCCTCGAAGAGCCTGTTGAAGAGGACAACATGCCCCCTGCCCAACCAACGATTGTTTATGCTGAATTCCAACCAGAGCCGGAAACTGGAGCCGGCTCGACGTATATTCAATGGAACGATTTGTTGGATGAAGAAGGAGAAACCTACAGAATTTACAGGTCAGACCAACCGTTCACAACAATACTTCGAGCAGACGTTGAGCTCGTAGTCAAAGATATCATCGAAGGTATTGAATCTTATGAGGTCCCAGTACCGCGAGGATACCTTGGATATTCCTATTATTGCATGGTGACAGTGGATTCAACCGGTGTCATCAACACAAACACAACACAAACTGCTTGTACATCTCAGGACGGAATTCTAGAAGATGCGTTTTACAACTGGATTGCAGAACCAACAAATGTCCAATGTGAATATCTCGGTGACCGGACAACGCGTATCACTTGGGATGACCAACTTGGAGTTGAAGGCGAACAGTACCATGTATGGCGTGCTTCGTACAGAGTATCTGGTTCAGAGGTCCAAAACAACCCGAGTGGGCTAAACTGGAACTTGACGGCTGATACTGGGGCGCCATTGTGGCTCAAAGGCTCGGTTGCAGATGGTGTTGGAGAACTCTATGTCGAGATTGAGGATGGAATTGAGCGAAGTCAATCAAGATATTTCGTCACCACGGAAGCACTTTACGGAAACCACAACGGAACATACCATTATCTTGGCCTTGACCAAAATTTCTGTGTCCCAGGACTTGAAGATACCAAGGCCCCCGACAAGCCTTCTATTCGAACAGCAGAAACAAACGGTGTTTTGAACTTGGTTCAGATCGAATGGGAAAACGATGAAGAAGAAGGTGGAGAGACGTATTCAATTTGGCGACATTACGGTGAACCATTCGACCCACTTGGTGATTCAGATGCAATTGGAGACGGTTGGGAACTTGTCCGAGATGGCATCCCGGAAATGTTCGGCACATACATGTACGAAGAATTTGAAATCGAAGTCAATGTTGACCGAGATGTGTGGTACGCAATCACAATCACAGACCAATACAACAACACCAACCACGAGATCACAAGTAATCTAGGTGGAAATGCCTACCAGGTTCATGAGGATACACTTTTACCGAATGCAACGCTTCTTTTCCTAGATAGTGATGGAACACCATACACCAGCCCATCGCTCATATCAGGTTCTTACACATTGCGAGTTGAAGTAAATGAAGACCTCTTCACAACCCCACTCATCAACATTACCACCTCGAGCGGAGGGCAACTCACAGGTGACGAAGAACCCCTTCCGATTATTCAAGATAACAAAAATGACCCAACACGAGGGCCAGTTTACGAATATGATTTCTCAATTACACCCTCAACAAAAGCAGGATTAATGACCATTCAAATCAGGATGACAGATAATTCAAACAATGAAATTGTACAATCCTGGAGTGAAAAGTATGTCGATGCAAAGAGCCCGTCTGTAACGATATTTTCTCCAGCTTCCAACAATGATGAGTCACAATACCTGTATGGTAACACCATCAACGTTCTCGTCGGTGCTGAAGATGATGTGATGATTTCAAAATTCCAGTATCGATTTACCTATCACTATGGTGGTCAAACCGGAACAACAGTTTCTACTGAATGGTCCGACTTAACTGGAATAACCGATATCGACGGGGATGGTTCTGCTCTCACAGCGAACATGGACGTTGCAGCAGGTAATTTCGGACTTGGTTACCACCGATTAACCATCATGGTTGAGGACACTGCAGGTAATCAAAACACGGCGAATGTCGACTTCACCATCGACTTTTGTCGAAACACAATCAATGGTACGACAATCTGTGAGGTGATCAAAGAGGTCGAGGGTATCCCAGACCCTGTTGAAGTAAAACCCACATTTACGGACCCACCATATGTTGTTGTTTGGATTGTAGCAGCCATCAATCTGTTTGCCATTCTTGTCTCAATGCTTGTCATTAAGACAGGTATGAGCGGTCCAAAGAAGAAGAAGGACGATGAAGAAGAAAATGATGATTGGATGTCCGAGTTTATTGGCTCTGGCTCAACTCAAGAACTCGATATGGCAGCAGTCACCGGAACTGAGACAAAAACCGTTCCAGAACTCGAGGGAGAATCCGAAGGCAAGACTGCAGAACCAGAGGATGATGACGACGACCCATTTGCTATCAACATCACTCAACGAAAACCACGTCGTCGCCGTGCTAAGAAAGAAGAGCCCGAAGAAGACGACGATGACGACGATGACGACGATGATGACGATGATGATGACGACATGTTTGATGATGACGATGATGACGACGATGACGATGCTCCTCGTCGCCCTCGACGACGACCAACGAAGCGTTCCGCTCCATCCACAGGACGAAAGCGGCCAACCGGCCGCAGAGCAGCACCAAGTAATGCTCCAAGGAAGCGCCGCACGGTGAAGAAATCTGACGATTGAGCCTTTTCTCGGAGATGCTCAAATGTCAGAATCAACTGTTCATGAAGCAAACGATACGAACGAATTTCATTCCTTGCTATCAGTTTTTCATCCAGGTGAAAATAAACTAAATTGGTTACTTTTGCTCTTACCTATCACGATTTATTTTTCACTCACTCATCAACTCACATTAGCATTTTTCTCGTCCATGTTGACGATTGCCCCCCTCGCATTCCTTATGGGGAAAGCAACAGAGGAAATTGCTATTCGGACCGGTGAATCCGTCGGAGGTTTACTCAATGCAACGTTTGGTAACGCCGTTGAGATGATCATTGCAGGAATGGCATTGTATGCAGCAAGCACAAATCCAGACATATTGCAAACAATGATTACCGTTACTCAGGCATCGTTGATTGGATCAATTTTAGGAAATTTGCTCTTGGTTCTAGGTCTTTCCATTGTCTGGGGGGGCATTCGACACAATGAGCAATCGTTTAGTCGATTAAGCGGGGAGATGAATGGTGCCCTGCTTGTCATTGCTATCGCATGCCTCATCATCCCATCGGCTCTTCATCACTCCGGAGGTACGTCCGAAGATGTTCTCAATCTATCTAGGGCTACAGCAATAATCATGCTCGTCGTGTACGCATGTTCTCTCTTCTTTCAGCTCAAAACCCACGCAAGCATGTTCGAGTCTTCGGGTCATGGAGACCACGAAGAACCCCAACTTTCTATTCGAGATTCATGGATTCTATTGTTGAGCGCTACGATTTTAGTAGGATGGATGGCACACATCCTGGTTCACAGTCTCGAAGAGACCGTTGTCGAGTACAATATACCAGAATTGTTCATCGGCGTCATTCTCTTGCCATTTTTCGGTAATGCGGCAGAACATTTCACTGCCGTTCTAGTTGCTGGAAAAGGAAAAATGGACTTATCCATCTCAATTGCGGTAGGAAGCAGCGTACAAATTGCTCTCTTTGTCGCACCGGTCATGGTTCTACTCGCTTGGATTCTCGGTGTTCAACTCCCGCTTGAATTTGGTCTTCTAGAAACCGCGGCGACGTTCGTTGCTGTCCTCATCACAATATCCATTCTCAATGATGGAAAGACAAATTGGTTGGAAGGCGTGTTAGCCTTAGCCTGTTATACTATTCTCGGCATAGCGTTTTTCTTTATTTGATGATGTTCTATGTTACCAAAACCTGAATCAAAAAAGCAGATCGTTGGTAGCGTTCTTGTTGGGCTCAGCGTGTTGATGTGTATCTTTGGATACTTGGGATGGGATACTGAGGGCCAAGTTTCAGATATCGCTACACCAACAGTTCGTGATTATTCCTTTTTTTCTGATGAACCCCTTCCTTCAGAATTATCGAACATGTTGTTCACTTCACAACTTCGTTTGACTTGGGATAATGACGACATCTATGTTGTCATTGTTGATGAAGGTGAAAAGAATTCTTGTCCTGTTCAAGCTGCCTTCATTGAAGGTGCAACACCTGGCGGACCATGCTCATCAACCGACCAAGACATCATTGCAGGAGGTGCTGCATTCGGACCGACTGATGGCATCACATGGGATGTAGAAGCCGGTTCACACTATGTTGGTTTAGGCTCACGCATCGATAACCTGCCATCAGATGCTGATGTGACACTTGACTACAATGTCAATATCCGAGCATCATTTGCATTCTATTTCATCATCTTCTTGCTCGGCATCGGCGGTAGCGTTCTTTGGTGGGACTAAACGCCCTCAACACCCTCGTAATACTTCTCAACAGCATCGTTGATGTCGTCGATTACTTTTTTCTCATCGAGTGACAATGTTTGCCCATCTCTTCGTAGTGCCCTACCATTGACCCACATATCGAGGCATTCGGCTCCGTTATAGACCAGATGACCGAGGTAACGATTTCGACCTCGTCCATGAGGAGCCATTCGAATATCATCGATTCCCCATGCAACCCAATCTTTACTTTCTTTGGTTGCGAGTTGGAAAATTTCAGATGCAGGTAGCAATGTAGGGTCCCAATGGTCGTGCCGTTGAACAAGGCTCGCGAGTTTCGCCTCCGCAAGAAGATTAAGTCCATTGCCAGAGGATGCGGCTCCATCGGTCCCCAATCGAACATCCACCCCAGCATCTGCATATGCAGGGTACGATAGTGTCCCGCCGCACGCTAATTTCATGTTTGACGATGGGCAATGAACCACCGTTGCCTCATGATTTTTGAGCATTTGAATCTCATTTTTCTTGACCCATGAGGCATGAGCACAGACAGTGTCTGGTTTGAAGAAATCAATTGAATCAAGATATTCGACGGGGTATTTGCCATGTGTTTCAAAACATTCGGAAATCTCCTTTCTTGTTTCGCTTACATGAATATGTAGACGTGCATTTCGTTTTTCTGCTAATTCAGAGGCACGTATCAGTGTCTCTTCAGAGCACAGATACACCGAATGCGTTGCGATAGCATACTGGACAAGGTCGTTTTCATTGTTGGATGCGAGTAATCCATCCAATTCAGAGAGTGCAGATTCGGCATCTGGGTGACTTGGTAATGCCATGTCGCTGACAGGTCCTCCGATAAGACCACGCAACCCAACTTCTTGGAGGACACTTCCTGTCGTCGATGGGAAAAAATACATGTCTGCTGCGAACGAAGAACCAGTTCGAATCATCTCTGCAGCAGCAGACATCGATCCCATGCGAACATATTCAGGGTTGATACGAGCCTCCGTTGGAAATATTGCCTCATTCAGCCAACGGTGAAGTGGAAACCCATCGCTGAAATCTCGCCCATTAAGTTGCATTGCGAGATGCGTATGCCAGTTTTGGAGGCTTCTCGTCAATAGTTTCGATGTGCCATCGATTTCTTCCAAAACATCCTCGTCACCGTTGGAAATCGACCATGAGCCATCGGAGTACAGGAGGACATCGCCTTCATGACGAACATCTGCATGGTCAATGAGAATCGTGTTCGTGTACCGAACAGGTGCATCCTCGCCCATGATGCTTGGGAAGGCTTCTGACTCATCAATGCTAGTATCTCTACCGAGTTGCTTATGTTGAAAAATAAATTCGCCGACCTCATGCCACTGTGGCTTAGCTGGTAGAGCATCTGATTCGTAATCAGAAGGTCGGGGGTTCGAATCCCCCCAGTGGCTTTTATTTTGTACCCAAGGCTTTTGTGAGTTCTAGAGAAAAAAGTTCAGCACTTGATTCAAGGCTGACAACACCTGGCAGAGGTCTTCCTGCAATGTAATCGAGGCAAGCACCTCCACCCGTCGAGACATGACCCATTTTACTGGACAAATTCTTCTTTGCAACCAAGGTTGCTGTGTGTCCCCCTCCCATGACTGTGTATGCTTTAGTTTCAGCGCAAGCATTCAAAATTTCGATGGTACCTAAAGCGAAATCCTTGTGTTCAAACACTCCTGCCGGACCATTCAAAATGACTGTTCCCGCTTGCTTGATGGCTGTTGAAATTTCAAAAATTGATTTAATGCCAAGGTCATGAATTGGAGCATCAAAAGGCAATTTGCTCAATGGAATGTCAACTCTGTTATTTTCGATATTCACGGCAACATCGATTGGCAATTTGATTTTTCCAGAGAAATTTGCGAGAAGAGAGGTTGCAATATCAACAACATGCTCCCATGCACCCTCTGAAGATTTAATGAGGAAATCCACATTCTCTTTTCCTATGTCAATACCCTTTGCATGAAAGAAAACATTAGCAACTCCACCCGTCGCCCAAATCTCATCAGCGATGTTGTTATCGAGCATGTTTTGTGCAACTTGAATCGAATCATCCACTTTTATTCCGCCTAATATCGCTAAACATGGCCGAATTGGCTCTTCAAGTGCTTGGTCTAACTTCTCAATCTCTTTACCCATCAGCAATCCTGCTACGCATGGTATGTGTGTTGTGAATCCGATGATGGAAGCACTACCCCTGTGAGCACAAGCGAATGCATCGTTCACGAAAACATCTGCAATACTTGCTAAGTGCTGTACAATTTTTGTTTCAGAAAGCGTGTGAAAATCTCCTTTAATGTGCTCTTCATCATCCATTCGAACATTGTTGAGCATCAAGATATCGCCATTGTTCAATGATTCAATGGCTTTCATTGCTTTTGATCCATGAATATCATTGACCCATTGCACTTTTCGTCCAATAAGTCGACCAAGTTCACGTGCATGGCCGAGCGTGCTCGTAAAATCATATTTTCCTGGCCGAGATTGATGAGCGAGAATGACGACTTTAGATGATTTTAATTTGTTTAAGGTTGGTACGATAGCACGAATTCTCGTGATATCAAGAAATTCTTTGGTTTTCGGGTCCATTGGGCTATTGATATCCACGCGTAGCAGAACCGTTTTACCCGAGGCGTCGATATCGGACAAGGTCAAGACCTTCGCCATTATCGGTGCTAGTCAAAGTAGGTTTTTGATACCTTTTATTCTTCATAAGATGCACTTCGCAATCAGATTTCTCTTGAGAAATTGCCGTCTAGACCTGCTAGCACTGTAAAAATACAAAAGGTTCTGCGTGAGATTTGCTTCATGGCAGATTCTTCGGACCATGAGAACAGTGGTCTTGAAGGTCCCCGAAAGCGTGCGAAAACAGCCACATCCTCTTTTGGTTCATCAGCAAGGGAAAGTCATGATTCTTCGGTGTATTACCAATCGAAGATGAATCAGGGTATCGTATCCTCAAGACATGTCGGTGATGCTGGTGTATTTCCAGAGAAATTGAAAGATACAATTCATTGTCATGATTCCACGGATTTAGAGTTCATACCAGACAATTGCGTCGACCTCGTCGTGACCTCTCCACCCTACAATGCGACAAAAGAATATGATGAGGATTTGTCATTGGAGCAATACCTTTCACTCCTCAAAGGCGTTTTTTCAGAATGCTATCGGGTATTGACGCCAGGCGGTCGAATGATAGTAAACATAGCAAATATGGGGCGAAAGCCCTACATTCCTTTGACATCATATGTGAATCTGCTCATGATTGACCTCGGGTTTCTCATGCGTGGAGAAATTATATGGGACAAATCTGCAAGTGCCGGAAGTTCATGTGCTTGGGGTTCGTTCAAATCGGCCAGCAATCCGTGTTTGAGAGATATACACGAATACTTGCTCGTTTTTTCAAAAGGGGAGTTCAAAAAACCAAAAGTGAACGCGGCCAAAGAAAAGAAGGTTGATACTATCGAAAAGGATGAATTTATTCAATTCTCAAAATCGATTTGGTCATTTGCCACCGAACGTGCATCACGAGTACAACATCCAGCCCCCTTTCCGATTGAATTACCTCGTCGATGCATTGAATTTTACACATTTGAGCACGATATCGTTCTCGACCCTTTTCTCGGTTCAGGGACAACAGCACTCGCTGCTCAATTGACAAATAGGCATTTCATTGGTATTGATATTTCGAAAGAGTATTGTGAAATTTCGAAAAAACGGCTCGACGCAAGTTCGATCGTGGTGAAGAACTAAGCGAAGTTTTTGCTATGTATTCAGTTTGACAAAGTTGTTTTGAACCACTTCTTCATCGGTTAAATATGGAGGATGAATTTCATCTTCATCTTGGTCCAGAGGGCGAAGATTGGCGAGTACCCGTTGATGAACTGGAGGCTCGTCAAAGGCTATTTGCGGAGGAACTTGCAGAGCATGGGCATTCTGCTGCACTTATTCAACATCCAATCGATCTGTACTACTTTACTGGAGGCCGTCAAGATTCAACATTCTTCATTCCTGCAAAAGGTGCACCAGGGTCCATCGAAGCAGGAGACGATGGTCCAACGGCATTTGTGCGCCGTTCGTTACGAAGGGCTATGTACGAAGCTGGAGAAGACAACGCACCTCATCAAGTGGTTGAATTTGGACGGTTATCTCAATTTACAGACACCTTGAAATCAATGGGTGTTACAGAGCAACCTTCGTTGCAATACGGTGAAATACCAGCATCATTTTCAAAACGATTTGAACAGGCTATCGCAGGTCTTGAGGGAGAGTGTGGTGACGTTACATCACTTGTTCACTCTATGCGAGAGGTCAAATCTGAATGGGAACTTGAACAAATGAATGTAGGAGCTCAAGTTCAGCGACGTATGTTTGAGGCAATCGAAGCAATAGGAGGAGAAGGAATGTCAGAACTTGACCTGGTGGCCGCAGCAGAAGCAATCAGTCGAAGCGAAGGGTTCGGAGGAAATGTTCAGATGCGTCGCTACCCACTTCAATGCGATCGAGGCGTGATTGTCGCAGGACGTGCAGGTGGCGTCCCATCGTTCTTTGACTCCGCCATCGGAGGAGAGGGGCCACATCCGCTATCTGGTATGGGTGCTGGCTTCAATAAAATCAAGCGAAATGAACCGGTATTGGTCGACCTCGTTCACGTTCATCGGGGCTATGTTGTTGACACCACCAGAATGTTCGTATCTGGCCGATTGAATTCCTTATGGGAGGAGCGGCTTGATGATATGTTAACCGTGAAAAACACGGTCATTGACGTTCTCGACCAAGGTCAGAATTGTAGTCAAGCATGGCTGGAAGGACTTGAAGTTGCAACTGAACTTGGCCATGCCGAACACCTGATGGGTATGGCACCAGACCAAAGTAAATTCTTGGGCCACTCCGTAGGACTTCAATTGGATGAAAGCCCGGTAATTGCAAGAGGGTTTGACCGCCCACTTCCGATTCGAGGTGTGATGGCCATTGAACCCAAAGTTGTGCATAATGATGGGTCGATAGGAACAGAGGATACATGGGTTCGCACAGAGGAAGGATTGGAACCAATCACTGCCGATGCTGACCTGCCTTGGCTCATTGAGTGGTCGGCGTGAGTGCAAATTCATGCGCCACATGGTTGAAAGATGGAACCTTGTAAGACATCTATGGGCGCAAAACCATACGCACCAAGCCATATCGCTGCTGTAGCCTCTTCGTTTACTTCGATGAGGTTATCTGGTGATGTGAAGGAAAAATTGGTTGAACTCCTTCTTCAACAACTCGATGAGTATGTTCCACTACTAGAAAAAGAAACACTTGCTCATGATAGTGAACGAAAAACATTGGGCGACCCATTCCGAACACGTTTGACTTTCAGCCGCACACGTGAACACATGATTGACCGAGTGAAGTCTGTTGATTCTGTAGGTTCTGCAGCAGTTCAAGCAGGTATTGACCACCTTGAGCAATACCTTGCAAAAGTCCTCCGCTTCTCACAAGAGGCTGCAGAACGAGATAAGGTTTCAACGATAAAACCAAGGCACCTCGAGGCAGCACTTGTTCAAATCCAAGAGGATACTGATTCAGATGAAGACGAACAATCCAGCACTTCATTCGATACGGAATTTGTCGCGGGGCAAGTTGGAGGTGTTGTGACCGCAACGACAATCCAATCACTTGCTCGCTCGATGGCAAAAATGCCGGTGACCAAGGAGGCTGTCGAGGAGTTGCTTGAAACCTACACCCTCGTCCTCGAAGAATTAGAAAGCGATATTCGTCAGCACGCCCAACTCGGTCGTAACCCTCAGTTGTTCATCGAATCGATTCAACGTATGAAAGGGCTCATGACCCTTGGATGGATTCGGTCGATGGTATCTCGTGCAGCAAAGAATGCAAGTGAACAGGGAAAAAGAGCGATTGACATTGATGATATTGTGCATCTTGACCCATTTGCATAAGCCTGTTTGCAATAGAATGAAATATTGCAAGCACACAGTTGAGGTTGGGTGCAAAGATGAACTTCATCGGCCAAGATGCACCTCAATGGACAATGGCAGGTTTTGGTCCAGAAGGCTTTCAACAATATTCATCCGAACAGTTGTTTGGTCAATGGTATGTCATCTATTGGTACCCTCGAGATTTCTCGAGTGTTTGCCCTACAGAAGTTACTGCTCTTGACGAGCATTTAGAAGAATTTGAAGATGCACAAGTTCGATTGTTTGGATGTTCAAAGGATACTGTTGAAACCCACAAGCGTTGGGTTGAATCCAAAGACATTTTTCAGCAAGGCGTGCATCATGTCCTTCTCTCTGACCCGAGTGGCGAAGTCACCTCATCGTTTGATTTCATCCATGCTGATTCAGGATTGCCCTGTCGTGGTTTGGTAATTGTCGATGAATTCGGAAAAATACAGCATTATTCTCAAAGTTCTCTCATCGTAGGTCGGCAACCAAAAGCAATACTTCGAATGGTTGAGGCTTTGAAGTCGAATGGACTTTGTTCTTCAACCTGGACCAAGGGTGACAAACACATAGGTGAAGACTGATGAAGGTTGAACCTTTTGACGAACAAGCCTTGGAAACATTACCTGACATTGACTTAGCAGTCCTCGTTTTTGGCCGGAGCAATTGTCAAAAATGTTCTCATTGGCATGCAGAACTTCGGCAAAGTGCGGCATCTGGTGATATCCCATCATGCAGAATATTCTTGGTGAACCTCGATTCTGGTGTTGCCCAAGACTTCGTAGATCGGTACACTTGGGCAAAGCATATCGACGTGCTTCCAATGAATTTTATTTTCGTCAAGGGAGATGTCAAAAAAGAATGGGCCGGAGGGTCAATTCAACAATTAGTTCACCGTTTATCTCGATTCATGTGATGTCATGTCAGCGGTAACGGTCATTTTTTCAGCTGTTTTTGCGGGCGTCGTTGCCATTGCAGTCACTATTGCTATCGAACGTTGGGGTGGCGTCGTGGGTGGCATTCTTGGGACGATTCCCTCAACGATCGTTCCAGCATCAATTGGTATGTATCTCATATCAACTTCAGAAGAATTCTTGGAGAGTATGGCCATTATTCCATTTGGAATGATGGTGAATGCATTGTTTCTCGGTGTGTGGCTCATTCTCCCCTCTCGATTCCCAAACGTCGAGAACCTCCTGATGAAGACAACAATTCTTTCCGTTGCATTCTGGGCGTTGGCAGGCTCAATTCTTTTTGTTGCATTAGAATCTGCTTCACGTTCTGCACTCACTCCGCAAGCATTGGCAGGCTTGGGTTTTTGTGGAGTGTTTTTTGTAGCACTTTATTTCAATTTAAAACAAGTTCCAGCACCAGCTGGACACCGCAAAGTCTCTATTCGCACACTCTTCGTTCGAGGTTTGATGGCTTCAACTGCAATAGGGATTGCAGTCCTGCTTTCACATCTGCATCAACCTTTTCTTGCAGGCCTGGCAAGTGTTTTTCCCGCGATATTTCTCACCACAATGGTAGCGTTGTGGCACGCCCAAGGCCCCTCAGTTCCAAAAGGAGCAGCGGGCCCAATGATGCTTGGTGGCATGAGCGTCGCCGTTTTTGCTCTTATCGCAATGGTGATGTTCCCAAGATACGGGCCATGGTACGGTGCATTCATCTCATGGGGGGGATCGATTTTGCTTTGGTCGATTCCAGCATATTTCGTTCTTCGAACATACAGACTCAAGACGGTTCAAGCACAGATTTAACCCTGAGGCCTATTCAATGCCGACTTCATCATTGATGACCCTCGTCCATCGTCCTGATTCCGGGACACCTTGAACTTCAATATGAACGCCGAGAACATGCTTGATTTGAGATAGTTTCTTTCGAAGGTCGGCCAAATCGTACACGCAACATGGACAGTGTGGACGTGATGGGTTGACCGTCAATTCAACCATCCCGTCAAGTGAAACCTCCATTTTCTTCACCACATCGAGTGAGGTGAATGATGCAGTATTATGCGGGTCTTTCCATTGCTGCAGAGTCTTGAAAACTTGACGTTGCGCATGTTCATGATGTTTCTTTTTCATTGACCATCGCCCACATTTTCTCCTTCTTCAAGGGATAATTCGTTTACTCTGCCTTCGACATCGTGCAACTCCTGCTGGCAAAATTTGAGAAGTGTCGCACCTTCTTCAAAAAGTTCTATTGTTTCTTCGAGGCCTTTTCCACCCTGTTCTAATTGTTGAACAATCGCTTCCAATCGTTGCATTGCATCTCCAAATTTTTTTCTTTCTTCACTCATTTTTTCCACCTTTTTGTATCTCTTCTATAGTCGATGATGCTTTTCCGTCTGAAAATCGGAGGAGAATCTGTTGGCCGACGCTGATTTCTTCAATGGATTGGACGACATCACCATCTGCTTCAATCATTGCGTACCCTCGTTCGAGAGTACGTTGTGGATGGGCTGCATTGAGCATTGATTCAAAACCCACGAGTCGTTGACGTTGTGTATGTATCGATGTTTTTACCGAACCGATAAGCCGAGATTTCATTCCATCCAAATTCCTGTGCATTGCGAGAACACCAGCTTTTGGTGCGTTTGCAAGTCGTTTGTGCAAGAAATCGAGATGTGTCTTTTTCCTCTCGACATATCGATCAATGGCTTGACTTGAACGCATACTTAAGTCATCAATCCATTGTATAAGGTCATACTTTGAAGGAACGACAAGTTCGATAGCATGGGAAGGTGTCGAGGCCCGAACGTCGGCAACGAGGTCAGAAACGAGGATGTCAGACTCATGGCCAACCGCTGAAACCACGGGAACAGGACTTGCAATGATTCCCCTTGCTACCTGTTCAAGATTAAACGCCCATAAATCTTCAACAGAACCTCCACCTCTACCAACGATGACAACATCCACAGGTGGCAAGCCTGATGATTTTGCCACATGCTTGTCAGCCATTTTTCTAGAGATAGCAAGGCCACGGGCAATTTCACTCGCAGCCTGCTGACCTTGAACAAGAACCTCAATTACAGTCATTCGAATGTTCGGAAATCGAGTCATGGCAAGACGTTTCATATCGGCTAGAGCGGCAGAATTTTTGCCTGTAATGAGAGCAATGTGTTTCGGTAGAATCGGTAATGCCTTTCGCTCACGGTCGAGCATCCCTTCTTGACGAAGTTGTTCCAACAAAGCCCGTTTTGTACGTTCAAGTTCCCCAATGGAGAGAATCGGCATGATTTTCTTGACCACGAGTTGAATTCGACCTTGTTTTGGCCAAAGGTCAAGGTTTGCAATAATGATGACTTCGCTCCCTTCCTTGATGCTTTCATCAACAGGAATTGAAGAATTCCATATCACACAATTCATCTGACCTTTCTCATCTCGTAAGGCGAAGTAGATGTTGTTGTTGTGCACCTTCCACTGTGAGATTTCTCCTCGAAGGGTTTGAAGTTGAAAATGCGGGTCATTGACAATGCTTTGTTTGACGAATTGAACAAAGTCTCCAATGGGGATTGGACTGCTCGTTCCATCAAGGGCCATACGCACTTATTGTTGTCGAGGGTTTTTCAATGCATGGAACGGTTTGAATTGTCGTCATTCTATGATGAATCAATCAAAATTCTTTCATCCAGGTTTGAAGAAGTCTCGGCAAAAGTTCCCCGGCTTTGCCATAATGAATCTCATCAAAATCGTAGGCATTTAACGGCTCATCAAGATTCACGAGAATTGTCTTTGCACCAATCATTTTTGCTATATTTACCATTCCAGCAGCAGGGTACACATGCCCTGAACTTCCAACGACGATGAACACCTCACACTTCTCAAGAGCAGCGTAAATAGTCGGCATCTCCATGGGTGTTTCGCCAAACCAAACGATGTCGGGGCGAAGGCGAGAAGGCTCTGAACAACATGTACAGGATAGAAACTCGTTTTGTAAATCGTCTTCACTCATTCGAATTTCGTTGCGGTTAGTTTGTTCACATCGTAATGTGTTCAATCTCCCATGCATGTGGATCACATTTGAACTACCTGCACGCTCGTGAAGGTCATCGACATTCTGGGTGATGAGGGTGAAGTGCTCAAGCGACAGTTCCAGTTCTGCAAGAGCGAAATGAGCAGGGTTTGGTTCAACTTCGAGCAATTGTTTCCTTCTCGCTTGATAAAACTGCCAGACGAGTTCTGGGTCCGCCCGCCATGCTTCCGGTGTCGCTACATCTTCAATACGGTGGTTTTCCCATAATCCATCGTTATCTCGAAATGTTCGAACGCCTGATTCTGCTGATATTCCCGCACCTGTAAGAACCACAACTCGTTTCGACAACATGTGTTCTGTTTTTTCCAACTCTATTTAATCTGCATGGTTCAACATCATACATCATATTGATTCGCATGTTCTTGACTTGGCATCAGGCAGGCGACGAAGAGAACCAATGACCCAATGCTGAATGGGACGAAAATAAGCAATATCCACCATGCTGACCAACCAATGTCATGTAATCTCCGACCCAAAACAGCCAAACTTGGAATAGCGAATACCACAATATATGCCAACACAGCAAAAAGATATACCATAAAAACCGCTTCAAAATCTTCACTAGTGCTCGATTCTGAGGCCAAAACGGCCCCCAATGTGATAAATAATCCTGCACCAACGAGGGAAGAAAACAAAGTCCACCACCAATATTCCGAACGCTGTGCACGACCTTTTGTTGTTGCAAATTTACTAAAGCATGTCTTAATTGCCTCTCCAAACGACATCATTTCTTTTTTTGTGTAGGGCAGTTGACCGCCTATTTGGCCGAACATGTTTGGTATTTGTTGGCCTGGAATGGCTTGAGGAATACCCATTTGAGTTGTGACCGCTTGCATTTGCTGCATTGGTTGACCACCTTGCGTAGCATTTTGCATGTCGATTGAAATTGATTGAGGTGGAGGGGCACTGGAAGGCGAAAACGTGGGAGTATTGGTCAGTTCAGCACCACAGTATGGGCATGATTTTGTGTTCACTAAAAGTTGTTGACCGCAGAAAGGGCATGTACCCGCCATGATTGGAAAGATTGTTGCAACAATTTCATACTTTTGCATGTCAAGAGAGTGATGAAAAGAATTCACATCAAATGACATGATGCGATGGTCTATGCGAACATGCTGGGTCCTCGACCATCCAGCCCATGTTCGGTTGTTATCGAATATGCTTCGCTCATCGGCCACAAGGGACATCATCGTAGCGACCAATCGTCCGGAAGTGCAATCGATGCTCGCTACCTCTGAAGGCATTCTTCCTCAGCGAGAAGTCATTTGGGTTGAGCGCCCAGTTGGAAAAGGAAAGAGGAGGAGGGCTTTGCAGCGACTCCGTACAGTACGACGGGTCTTCAAACAGGCGTTCTTGCAGGGCTCGCCAATTCGTCGAGTGGTGAGTGTGGGTGCACCTCTTGAATTATGGGCCCACGCTTCAATTCGAAAACAACGGACTGATGAGTTTCAACGATGGTATATCACAGACACGGAAGTGCATCATATCGCTCATCATCTTGCGAAAAAATACGCCACTGACATCGTTCTTCCAACGCATTGGGACGCTTCGCTCGATGGAGGTTTTTTGTCCAATATCCAGTGTCGACTTCATCGTATTGATGGCTTGCATGGCCATATTCATCTCAAACCACAACTCAAATCAAAACATATACGAGACCCTCCACAACTTCTCGTCCGACGTCTTCTTGGTGATGGCGCACATGATGAGGGGGAGATCATCGATCTTCCGCCTTCGGTTTGGGATGGTTGTGATGTGACATTTGTCGACGAGAGCAACGGCATTGACGACCCGTGGAAACTTGATTCCATGCTCGCATCATCCGATGGCGTCATCACCCAATCGGTAACGATGGCAAGCGAAGCCGTGATTCTTGGAACCCCCACGCTGTTGGTAAGTAAAGCAAAACGAGGATTTCTCGACCGTTTAGAGAACGATGGTGCACCATTGTT
>Ga0255751_10001204_pt1 | contig 24675 bp, 30 predicted proteins | sample 071ome_20_FD_179951 | JGI IMG/M metagenome (GOLD analysis project Ga0255751, IMG submission 179951) | Coastal salt marsh microbial communities from the Groves Creek Marsh, Skidaway Island, Georgia - 071412BT metaG (version 2) | ecosystem: Environmental > Aquatic > Marine > Intertidal zone >... | reverse complement strand
AACAACAAAGGCTACCTGATGGTGTCACGTGATGAGGCAACAGGTCAGTTTGTGAAACGTGCGTAAGATATCGCGCATCAATCCAGTAGCCAAGGCGCTTGCCTTGTCCAAACGCAGGGCAAGTGTTATACCTAATAAAAAAAGGTATGATAGGAAGAGGGATAAAAAAGATGTCGAAAAAGATCATCACCTATCGCAAACCAGTAAAGGTCAAGGCGATTACGAATAAACAGAGAAAGCCTGTGTCAGCATTGCGTAAGCAACAGCGACAGGACAAACAGCAACGACAGAGAATGGGGTACTAGACCATGAACAAAGCAACAGCAAAAGCACTACGTGAAAAACTGAACGCAATCTTTGCGGAACATGGCATTGATGGCTATGAGATACACGCAGGGAATGCATCATTCGATGACACACAAGTTACCTTCAAGGTAGAGGTACGTGAGCAAGGGGCTGGGTCAGTAGAAGAACGCGACTTAGAAACTTTCGCCAACATCATTGGGCTTGACACAACCAAGATTGCCAACCAGCAAGGTAAGACTTTCACGTTGGTTGGGTACAAGACACGTGCCAGAAAGAACCCATGGATTGTGCAAGACATGAGCAGTGGCACAAAGTATGTCATCAATGACATGACAGCCAAGCGTTGGTTTGCAAAGGATATTGCATAATGGATGAGGGCTTTGAGTTTGAAGGCGTCTGGATTACAGACAGAACGAAAACACCGTGTGGCAGGTTTGACCTGTCACCGGAACAAGCAGACGAACTGTATGGAAAGGACGATACAGATGAATGTACTATCACTGTTTGACGGCATGTCATGTGGACAGATTGCACTACAGAAATCTGGATTCCAGGTTGACAAATATTTCGCGGCAGAAATAGATAAATACGCTATCAAAGTGGCAAAGGCTAACTATCCTGACATGGTACATCTAGGTGATGTGCGTGATGTGTCAGCCAATGACCTGCCACAGATTGACCTACTGATTGGTGGCAGTCCATGCCAAGGGTTCTCATTTGCTGGCAAGCAATTAAACTTTGATGATCCACGTAGTAAATTATTCTGGGAGTTTGTGCGCTTACTCAAAGAGTGCAAGCCCAAATATTTCTTGCTTGAGAATGTCAAGATGAAACAGCAGTCGATGGATGTCATCACTGAGGCATTAGGTGTCGAACCAATCTTTATCAACAGTAGCCTAGTATCTGCACAGAACCGTCCAAGGTACTATTGGACAAACATTCCGATGGATGGGTTGCCAGAAGATAAGGGTATTGTCATGCGTGATATACTAGAGACTGAACCAGTTGATGCCCACTATGAGGCTGGCAAGCATCTTATCAAAGGGTACAAAGGTGGCAATCAGTTGAACCCTGCATATAAAAGTCAGGCTAATACCATCCATCCTTTGGATGGGAAGGCTGGTACGTTATGCGCTGGTACGCATGGTTACAGCAATGGCTACGTGCCAACACGCAATGGTTTGATATTAGCAGGTCATGCATCAGATATACGAGGGTTTGATGTGGTGCGTAGAGTATATCATCCCGAAGGCAAAGCACCAACGCTGACTACCATGCAGGGTGGACATAGACAGCCAAAGGTATCACTATCAGATACCACATGGCGCAAACTTACTCCACTTGAATGCGAGAGATTGCAAACTGTGCCAGAGGGGTACACCAACCATGTCAGCAATACCCAACGCTACAAAATGCTTGGCAACGGCTGGACAGTTGATGTAATATCACATATCTTTAATGGAATGAAGGAGACAATCACATGCTAACACTTAACACAGCACACTATGACGCACCGAAAGAACACCTCGCTGAATCACTTGGCTTGTTACCTCATTGGGTTGTTGAATACAACCTGCTGGGTGAGACAGACCTTGTGCAGTACATGACAGAACGCTATGGCTTTGGAGAGTTGTATCGTTTCGGCGGCGAAGTACAAGAGAATGGGTCATACAAAAGTAACTATGATGAAGACGATGACCTAGAATATGTAGGCAAGATGGAGACAAAGGATGGTACAGTATACTTCTATCCCTATGCTATCACTGCCTTGCCTACTGATGACGGCTACTTTATTACAAGGATGGACTAAACTATGGAAGAACTGATGAAAGAAGGACTGAAGAAACTTATGTTTGACCACGATTGGCTGGACACCAGCGTCATGGGCCTAACAGATGAGAACATTGACACTAACGATTATGAAGAGGAGATTAACTATGACACAGAAGATTGACCAATACTATGCCAAATCAAACAACGTAGTCTTTGAGGACGGTGAATGGTGGTATGTAAGTCCTGCTACAACAGGGTTCAAATATCGTGAACGACTCGAAAGTCATGCCCGAAAAAATCGGACGCGAATGTTTGTCAACGGTAAGTACATTCCCAAGTCACACCCACTCCATAAGCCAGGAAATTTCAAAAGTTTGGATGATGCGTGGTCACACAAAGAAATCAATAGTGTGCCACAGGGGTATGTATATGCCATCATCAATCAGGCTTGGCCTGAGTGGGTAAAGATCGGTAGCGCTTCCATTGCAGAAGATAGACTCAATGGATACCAGACATCCTCACCATTCCGCGACTACGAGATTGTCTGTACCTTTGAGACGAAAGACAAGCGCAAGGCCGAAACCCTGATGCACCGTACATTAGAGCAGTATGCAGATGAACGGCGCAATGAATGGTTCAAGATAGACATTGACAAAGTGAAGGATATGTTCTATCACTATGACGATTCAGTAGTAAACAACCAGTAGAGGAGACTTAACTATGCCAAATTGGTGTGAGAACAGACTGACGATATGGCACAAGGATGCTGACGTACTTGATAACCTCATGGCACAGGTTCGTGCAGACGAGAACGGTGACTTGTTTAAGTACATCAAACCTATGCCAGACAATACCTTTCGCGGCGCACTTGGTAACGAGGAACGCGAAGAGTGTGAACGAAATGGCATACCTAACTGGTATGACTGGTCGATTGATAATTGGGGAACTAAGTGGGATGCTTGCCACATGGATTGGTCACATGGTGATGATAACAATGTAACATTCACCTTTGACACTGCATGGTCGCCCCCCATTCCTATCTATGAAGCACTCATGGAGCAGGGCTTTGATGTCGAGGCATACTATGTCGAGTATGGTTGTGCTTTTGCTGGCGAGTGGCACTACTCAAGTGAGGATGAACAATACCTAGATGCATCCTTTAACATTGACGAAGAGCAAGTGTCGCCAGAATTAGATGAGGTATTTGATATCACTCGACAACTTCAAGAGTGGGCAGAAGAAGCAAAGGAGTGTGCCTAATGAATCGGTTTTTAATTGACCATCACCCTATCGCAATAGCCCAACAGTTATGCGATCAACACATTGTCAAGATGCCATTGGAAGAGGCGCAGATGTTATGCACTGCGCTGTGGCATCATGCACCAGAGTATGCAGAGGAACATGATCTATACAGACCTGTACATCGGAATCATCCATGTACTCTGTGGGCTATGGAGAGTCGTGCAAACTACACATATGCGTTCAATCTATACTCAGCAATGCTCAAAGAATATACCTATCGCTACAGTAAGAAACATGGAGCAGGTAAACATTTCCTAGCACTAGCCAAGGGTAGAGACTTTGTTCCAGCACATGCTATCAATCATGTAACAAAGCACCCTCAATGTTTTAGTGGCATGGATCACTTGAAGACCAAAGAACATTGGCCTATTACACCATATCGTAACTTTTACATTGCAGACAAATCTAAGTTTGCAAGATACAACAATGGTCGGGATATGCCTGGCTGGATGAAAGGAGCAATCAATGCCTGAGTACAAACCTTTTATAGACAGGAAGCATCTTATGCAACACGCATCTGTATTGATGGATGAGATTGATTTCCTAAGAGAACAACTGCAACCCCACGATACTGGACACATACACACTGCAATCAGTGTGCTAGAAAGTCGTGTTGAGAAATTATTGGAGGACTTGAAAACATGAGTAAAGAATTGAAAGCATGGGAAAAAGAACAGCAAAGACGTAAGCAGGAAATTGCAGTAGCGATTTCAGAGATGCGGCCTGAACAATGGAAGGCAGTAAATGATGCGTTCAAAGCATTGCTCGCATTTGATATTGACTTCTCTGAATGTTATGAAATCTGTAGCGCAGATGTTCCAAGAGATTTGAAGAGGGCTATGGCTGCACTTCGGTATGAGTTTGACCTGAGTTATGACGATGCCTAGAAACTTAGAGGAGACACTTGTTGCTACATCTAAGGACGATCTATCCGAAAAGATCAGGTGGTATCTAAACAGATATCACCCCCTTGGATATGACACTAGAGTTATACGCATGACACATGATCCTAACACTGGTAGGTTCACTGCTGTTATGTCACGTTGGGATTCTTGCGATTAGGAGAAAAATACATGGACATTATTATTGCAGTAATTGGTATGATTATTTTGTTGGCGTTTGGGCTATGACTACTTTCAACGACATGGTAAGTGATTACTATTCTTCCTATGAATACAATGACTTGAGAGATGAAACTAAAGCAGATTATAAATATCTAATCGGCCAGGTTTTGGATACAAAAGTTGAAGGAAGAATCTTTCGTAGCCTAGATGTCAAACAATTGACAACTAAGATGTGCAAACTTGCATACAACACATGGTGCGATAGAGGTATCCACTTCGCTAACAAGACAATGGCTATTGCGCGAGTCGTGTACAACCACGGCTTGCGTATGGAGATGGTCAATAACAACCCATTCAATGCTGTTCGTAGGCGTAAGCCTAAAAGTCGGACAACCTTGTGGGATAAAGAACACATCGTCCAACTACTGGACACAGCATACAGAGACTTCAATACACGCAACCTTGGGTTGATAGCGCAGATGGCATATGAATGGTGTCAGCGTGTGGGTGACATGCGCCTACTCAAATGGTCTAGCATAGACTTTGAGCATAGGCGTGTGCATATCCTGCAATCCAAGCGTAGGGCAGAGGTTTATTTGCCTATCTCTGACGATCTTATGGATATGCTGGAACAGCAGCACGAAGACTTCGGCTTTCAGGAGTACGTTGCCCCCCGTCCTTATCCTATTCAGGGTAAGTACGAACCCTATACCATATACAAAATGTCCAAGCATGGACGCACACTTATTCGTAGCGCTGGGTTGCCTGACACTCTCCGACTGTCGGACTTACGGCGCACAGGTACTACAGAAATGGTCCAAGCAGGTGTTGGAATTGGACAGATAATGTCGGTTACAGGACATGCTAACCCACAATCTGTAAAGCCTTACATAAAAAATACATTCGATGCTGCAAATTATGCATTGACAAAACGAACTGCGCATGGTAAAAGCACATTAGATGCCGCAAAAGATGAGGATACATACAATGTATAATACATTAAATGATATAATAAATGAGACTACATTGTATATTGGTGAATCTAAGCGCATAAATTGTCCATCATGTAGAGGATATAAAACCTTTACAATTTCTAATATTGGTGGTAATGTAGTTTGGAATTGTTACAAGGCATCTTGTGGTATCAGTGGTGGCAAACGTGTTGGTATGACACCTAGTGATATCAGACAGATGAAAAAGAAACAGGAAGAAAAGGAAGTAGAATTTGTATTGCCACCATTTGTTGTGGCCCATCGTAATCAGAGACACCTAATTAAATGGTGTGCTGAGTGGGGTATTGACATTGATGAGTGTGGCTTGATGTATGATGTAAAGGAAGACCGTATTGTATTTCCTGTCGTACATGACAACAAGATTGTTGACGCTACTGGTCGGGCGTTGACAAAGCGACTCCCTAAATGGCGAAGGTATGGGTCTTCTAGTCTCCCCTATACCTGTGGTCAAGGTGATGTCGCCGTGGTTGTTGAGGACTGTGTGAGTGCGTCTGTAGTTGGCAATGAGAAATTTGTCGGGGTCGCATTGCTGGGTACTACGCTGCTTGATGAACACAAGCACTATCTCACACGGTTCTCAACGGCTATCGTTGCTTTAGACCCTGACGCATTACCAAAGACTATCTCGATTGGTAAACAATTGCGTGGTTATGTGCCACAAGTAAAAGTGTTGCGCCTTGAACAAGACTTAAAGTATCGCAACCCGACAGACGTAGAAAAACTAAACAAACTAGGAGCAATATAATGGAACTTATGGAACTAGCATTGATACGAAGCCTTATGAACAAGGACTTCTATGACAACAATCGTGGGGCCAAATGCCCAGACAAACTATTCAGTGGTGACAATCGTAAGATTAAAAAGGTTGTTGACATGGCAATGGATAAGTACAATCGAAGCGTAACCCCAGAGGAAGTACAGGCTTTGTTTGTATCAAGTAATCCATCTATTACTACAGCGCAACGAGAAGCATATAGCAACATCTTCCATCGTATCCAGCGCACTGACCCACTAGGTAATGATGTAGCAGGAGAGGTGCTTTCTCGCCTGTTTCAGCAGGTTGTAGGGGCAGAGATATCAGAGTTGGGGTTTGACTATGTGAATGGCGATAAGTCCAGCCTAGAACCCTTACAGCGCATTCTTGAAAGATACAATGATGACTTCACACCCAACCTAAACATTGAGTGGGATGACATTACGATTGATACTATCATCTCTAAAAATGATCTGGAAGCACGATGGACGTTCAATATCCCAACGCTTGCAACCAAAGTTTCTGGTGTCAACGATGGACATCTTATTGAGGTTGGTGCTAGACCCAACACAGGTAAGACATCCTTCCATGCAAGTTTGATCGCTGGTCCTGGTGGGTTTGCTGAACAAGGTGCAAACTGTATTGTACTCTGTAACGAAGAGAGTTACCATCGTGTTGCCGCAAGATATCTAACTGCAGCCACGGGCTTGACCATGTGGGATGTTAAGCAAAATCCTGCAAAGGCACGTGACCTGTATCGTCCTGTGTATGATAAGATTCGTATCAAAGATTCTACAGGCAGAGACATGTCTTGGGTAGAGAGTGTGTGTAAATCTTACAAACCTGATGTTTTAGTCCTTGACATGGGCGATAAATTCGCTACAATGTCTGGCTACTCACGGCCTGACGAAGCACTCAAGGCTAATGCCATTTATGCTAGGATGATTGCCAAGCAATATGGTTGTGCTGTATTCTATATGTCACAGTTGAGTGCAGAGGCAGAGGGTAAGACAATATTGAACCAGAGTATGATGGAAGGTTCACGAACTGGTAAGGCAGCAGAGGCAGACCTCATGGTGCTGATCGCTAAGAACCCTGTAGTTGATGGGCAGGACGAAGAAGACACACAGCGTCATCTGTGCGTAGTCAAGAACAAACTGACTGGCTGGCATGGTAGAGTACACTGTGAACTAAACTATACTATAGGCAGATATGAGGTGTAATTATGAAACTAACACTTGACGTAGAGAATACTGTCACACATCGGGATGGCAAGATGCATCTTGATCCCTTTGAACCAGACAACTCTCTGACTATGATTGGTATGCTGAGTGACCAAGGAGAAGAGGTTCTCGTTACCTTGGATCATAAAGAGGTCGATAAGACCCCTAATGGTCACTTTATAGTACAAGACTGGCTGGATAGAGCAACTGTGCTTATCATGCACAATGCTGCACACGACTTGTTGTGGTTGTGGGAATCAGGCTTTACGTATGATGGGCCTGTGTTTGACACAATGCTGGCAGAGTATGTATTACAGCGTGGTATAAAAGAACCACTGTCTCTTGAGGCATGTGCTGAACGATATGACTTGGACACCAAGAAGCAGGACACACTGAAAGAATACTTCAAGAAGGGGTATTCAACTCGTGACATTCCTCATGCAGAGTTGTGTGGTTATCTATCTTCTGACCTTCATGCAACACAGCAGTTGTCAGATAAGTTGATGGTGAGTTTGAATAGTTTAGAAAGTGCTGGCTTGCGAGGCACAGTTGATTTAACAAATCAGTTTGCTGTAAGTCTTGCTCGTATCTATCAGCGAGGATTTACAGTGGACCTGTCAAAACTAGACGAGGTGCGCCAGGAATTTGAAGAAGAAAAGTCTGAGTTGCATGAGAGTTTGAAGACACACATCCAGCGTATCATGGGTGACACGCCTATCAATCTCAATAGCCCAGAGCAATTGTCTTGGGTTATCTACAGTCGCAAGGTTAAGGATAAGACTGTGTGGTCTAATGCTATACATCCCTACATGAAGGATGCACCATTTAAGGATTTGATAAGAAGAGAGACAGAACGTATTTACAAAACGTATGCTGAACAGTGTAGTGATTGTAATGGTACTGGATACATTCGTAAGACAAAGAAGGACGGAACACCCTTTGCTAAACCACATAAGTGTATACCATGTGCATCTAGTGGTTATCTATACAAACCTACTGAGCAGGTAGCTGGCTTAAAGTTTATGCCACCTAATGCTAAATGGGCTAGTGCCAATGGCTTTAGCACAAGCAAGGGTAATCTTGAGATGCTAGAGAAGGCCGCACGTAGCAAGGGTATGGACGATGCTGTTGATTTCCTGCGTGACATTCGTAGGCTATCGGCTGTTGAAACCTACTTGTCATCTTTTGTTGATGGCATACGAACACACACCAAGAAGGATGGTAAGCTACATGTAAGACTATTACAACATAGGGTTGCCACGGGGCGTCTGTCAGGCGCTGACCCTAATATGCAGAACATGCCACGTGGTCAGACATTCCCCGTAAAGAAAGTGTTTGTATCACGATTTATAGATGGCAAAATATTAGAGGCTGACTTTGCTCAACTAGAGTTCAGAGTGGCGGCATTTTTATCACAAGATGAGGTAGCAATAAATGAAGTATCTACTGGATTTGATGTACACGCATACACCGCGAAGGTTATTACCGATGCTGGTCAACCTACGGATCGCCAGACTGCGAAGGCGCACACGTTTGCTCCACTCTATGGCGCAACAGGCTTTGGACGAACAGCAGCAGAGGCAGCATATTACGAACACTTCACAGAGAAGTATAAAGGGATCGCAACTTGGCATTCCAAACTGGCTAAAGAGGCTTTAAGCACACAGATGATTACTACACCTTCTGGTAGGCAGTTTAAGTTTGAGGGTGTACAGCGTCTTGAGAGTGGTCGTGTAACTAATTTCACACAGATTAAGAACTATCCTGTGCAGTCGTTTGCTACAGCAGACATTGTTCCCATTGCCCTGCTTCACATAGAGAAGTTATTGCACGGCATGAGATCATGTGTTGTCAACACAGTGCATGACAGTATTGTAATTGACGTACACCCATTCGAGGAACGATCTGTACTGGACATAATTAAAAAAACTAATGATGATCTTCCAGGTTTGATTACAATGCGTTGGGGTATAGTGTTTAATGTACCACTAGAACTTGAGGCAAAAATAGGTAATAATTGGCTTGACACAAAAGACGTAGTGTGATAAAACTACGGTTCTATTTTCAATGAAAGGAGCAAATACATATGAGTGAACTAACAGTAATTGATTCTAATAATTATGCAGCAGTGGCCCAGATGTTGGGCATGTCATCGGATACAAATGACAACACAAGCACACTTGCAAGAATCAAAATTCATAGCCAACCCATCAAGGGTAAGGCAGAGGTCAATGGTAAGATGATGAATGTAGATATAGTATCTGCAGGATCATTCTTTATGGCAGACGTTGAGGGTAAAACTATATACGCTGAGAAGATTAAGATGCGTATGTTCATGCAACGATTTATGTACCAGAAGTATGACCCAAATGTAAAGAACTATGTTAAGACAGTCATGTCAGAGAGTCTTAAAATTGATCTTAAAGACAACTATGGTGGGTTTAACTGTGGTAAACCTTCTGGATACATCAAGGACTTTGATGCCTTGTCAAAGGATAAACAAGACCTGATCCGATCAATTAAACGTACACGTTCTACGTATGGTACTGTCACGTTTATTGATGCAAAGGATGAGGAAGGTAATGCAGCAGAACTTGAGAACGTGCCTTTTGTTTTTGACATTAGCCAAAAGGAAGGGTTCAAAAATTTCGCAGACGTTACAGCCAAGTTTGCCCAGCATCGTAGGCTTCCAATTATGCATGACATAATTGTATCCACTGCAGAACGAACTGGACCTAATGGCCCATACTACATCCCTGTGTGTGAGGCAGACCTTAACACAACGCACGAGATTACTGATGAAGATCAAAGCCTATTGCGCGACTTTCAGGCTGTGATCGAGAATCATAATCGTTGGGTTCTGTCTGAATGGGAACAGAAGAACGTACAAAAAGCAACAGAAGAAGAGAAAGAACTCGCTGAATCTTTTGTTGACATTGATGTTGAAGAGGTAGAATAGTATGAACCATCCAGCTGAACTGGCGTTGCATAGTTACATGGAGAAGGCTTCCAATGGGAAGTCTACCATGTCGGAAAAAACTGCAAATCAGATTGCAGAAGATGTCCGACAGGCTGTGCTTCGCCAGTTTGGTGAGTCAGGTAGTAGAGAGTTTAGACTTCGCATGTCAAATATTGGTAGGCCAACCTGCCAGTTATGGTTTGAGAAGAATAAACCAGAGACTGCCCTGCCTCGCCCAACCACATTCGTAATGAACATGATGCTTGGCGACATCGTTGAAGCAGTGTTCAAAGGTTTATTAACTGAAGCAGGAGTAGAGTATGGTGATTCCGAAAATGTATCTCTTGATATTGGAGAGCATACCATTAATGGAACATATGACCTTGTTATTGATGGTGCTGTTGATGATGTTAAATCAGCATCTGATTGGTCTTATCGTAACAAGTTTGAGTCATTTGAAACTCTTCGTGATGGAGATGCTTTCGGATATGTCGGACAACTTGTTGGCTATGCTACAGCAACTGGCTTAAAACCAGGTGGCTGGTGGGTAGTTAATAAAGCAAACGGTAACTTTAAATATGTACCAGCAACTAATGTTGAATCTGAAAAAGAAATGTTGAAGATTGTACAAACAGTCAAGACTGTAGATGACAATAAGTTTCAGCGTTGCTTTGAACCTGTAGAGGAAACATTCAGAGGCAAGCCCACTGGTAATAAAATTCTAGCCAAGGAATGCTCGTTCTGTGATTACAGAAAAGAGTGTTGGCCTCATATGAAAGAGTTACCAGCAGTTAAGTCGCAGGCTAAAGAACCAAAGATTGTTTCGTATGTTGAACTAGCGAGTGAATACAGCAGTGCATAATGCGAAACGATTTAGGGCAGCACGTAAGTTAGGATTTCGTAGTGGCCTTGAGCATAAGATTTCTGAATATCTTACAGACCTCAAAGTAAAATTTGATTACGAGTCTATTAAGATTGAATGGGAAGACCTTGCTTACAGGACATACACTCCAGACTTCGTGCTGTCCAATGGTATAATCATTGAGACAAAGGGAATGTTTACAGCGGCTGACAGAAGAAAGCACCTTGCAATCAAACGCCAGCATCCTAAATTAGATATTCGTTTTGTATTTGAAAACAGCAGACGAAAGCTACGCAAGGGTGCTAAGTCTACATACGCAGAGTGGTGCATAAAGTATGGCTTTCGTTATTATGATAGGATCATACCTGAAGAATGGCTAAAGGAAAAGGGGAAAAATAGGCATCAGAAATTTATTAAATTTACAGGAACTAAAGTGAAGAGGAGTAATAAATGACAGAGGAAAACGAAGAAGATAAAGAAGTGGTTAAGATTACAGAAGAAGATTTTCTTATTCGTGTTAGTCCAATTAAAACTGATGAAGGTGAGTTTACAGGAGAGGCTAGTTTCTCTGTCATTAGTTCACAGGATAATGAAATACCAAGGGCTTTATATGAGGACTTAGAGTATGTAGTAAAGTGTATGCTATCAACAATTCCTTTGATGGAACAGGATGAGGCTTTCAGAGACTTTGTTGCTAACTATGTGGAGAATTATTTTTCATACGAGTTTGATGAAAGAAGTGACAAGCCTGTTGTGCAGGGTGTAGATGGTAACGTAATAACAATAAACTTTAACACAGACACGAAAGGTAGCGCTTGATGACAGATTATAATAAGATAATGAAAGAAATAGAAATGAAGCGACAGTGGAAAGATGTTGTCTTTGAAGACAAGACTGAACAGGCAGAACAACAGTCAGATAATAAATGGCTTGACGGAGTGCGTCCTGATATGGTAAACAATCCACCTCACTATAATCACGCAGGTATTGAATGCATTGAGGCTATTGAAGCAGCACTAACACCTGAAGAATTTCGTGGGTATTGTAAGGGGAACAACATCAAGTACACATGGCGAGAAAGATATAAGAACGGCGATCAAGATATTAAAAAGGCTAATTGGTATATGAATCGTCTAGCAACTTATGGGGAACGACATGACAAGAGTTAAAGTATACATTACACTTGACATTGACCCAGAAGAATATCCTATACCAGCTGATGAAAATGTAGGGCAGGATATACAGGATAGTTTAGAAGAATACTTTTATGAAGTAGAGGGTGCTAACATTAGAAATATAAAAACAATTATGGAGTGATATATTATGAACAACTATTTACCAACAGACTACCAAAACTTTATTGCACTCTCACGTTACGCGAGGTGGAAAGAAGATGAGCAACGTAGAGAGACATGGACTGAAACTGTATCCAGATACTTTGACTATATGGAAAAGCATCTTGCAGACAAACATAACTATGTCTTGTCGGATGAACTACGGGCTGAACTAGAAGAGGCTGTACTGAATCAGCAAATCATGCCTAGCATGAGGGCGTTGATGACTGCAGGTCCAGCACTAGATCGTTGCCATGTAGGTGGCTATAACTGCTCATACGTGCCTGTAGATAGCCCACGTGCATTTGACGAGACAATGTATATTCTCATGTGTGGAACAGGCGTAGGCTTTTCTGTGGAACGCAGTTGCGTTGAGAAACTGCCTATTGTAAATGAACACTTTGAAGAAAGCGATACAGTAATCAAGGTCGGAGATAGCCGTCCAGGTTGGGCGAAAGCGCTACGTGAACTTATCTCTCTGTTGTATGCTGGGCAAATTCCTAAATGGGATGTGTCAGAAGTTCGTCCTGCGGGCGCACGTCTTAAAACATTTGGTGGTCGGGCATCTGGCCCAGCACCACTGGAAGAACTATTTGAGTTTATCATTCAAAAGTTTAAGACGGCATCAGGACGTAGGCTGTATCCAATCGAATGCCACGACATTATGTGTAAGATTGGCGAGGTTGTTGTAGTCGGTGGTGTACGCCGTAGCGCATTGATTTCGTTGTCTAATCTTAACGATGACCAGATGCGTCATGCAAAAGCAGGTGATTGGTTTAAGTATGAAGGACAGCGTATGCTTGCTAACAACAGTGTTGCTTACAAAGAGAAGCCACAGATGGGTACATTCATGCGCGAATGGCTGGCTTTGTATGAATCAAGGTCAGGTGAACGTGGTATATTTAACAGGCAATCGGCAAAAATGCAAGCATCGAAGAATGGTCGGCGTGATACTGAACATGAGTTTGGGTGTAATCCATGTAGTGAAATTATCCTACGCCCATATCAGTTCTGCAATCTATCAGAGGTTGTAGCACGTGCATCAGATACACAACAGACTCTATCTGAGAAGGTTCGCCTTGCTACAATTCTTGGTACATTCCAGTCAACACTGACTGACTTCAAATATCTTCGTAATATCTGGAAGAAAAACACAGAGGAAGAACGCTTGCTTGGTGTATCCCTTACAGGTATAATGGATAATGAACTGTTGTCTGGTAAGTCGGCACATTTAGGTATTAATATCGGTCAGACACTTGAACGTCTACGTGACGTTGCTGTCGAAACTAATGCAGCACTGGCTGAACAGATTGGTATTCCACAATCAACAGCCATTACTTGTGTTAAGCCTAGTGGTACAGTCAGTCAGTTAGTTGATAGTGCATCAGGCATTCATGCAAGGCATAACCCTTACTACATCAGGACTGTTCGAGGGGATAACAAAGACCCAATTACACAGTTTCTGATTAGCGCTGGTATTCCTGCTGAACCAGATCACATGAAGCCAGACAGCACAACGGTATTTAGTTTTCCTATGAAGTCGCCTGATCGTGCTGTAACTCGTACAGATATGACTGCTATTGAACAACTTGAGTTGTGGCTAATGTATCAGCGTTACTGGTGTGAACACAAACCTAGCGTTACAATTACTGTCAAAGAAAACGAATGGTTTGAGGTAGGTTCTTGGGTATACGAAAACTTCGATGAGGTATCAGGTATCAGTTTCCTTCCATATGATGACCATGTTTATAAGCAAGCACCTTATCAGGACATTGATGCAGAACAATACAAAGAGTTCTTGGCAAAGATGCCAAATAGTGTAGACTGGTCAAAGCTACAGGAGTTTGAGAAGGAAGATACCACATCAGGTGGACGTGAGTTGGCTTGTACTGCTGGCGTGTGTGAGGTAGTAGACTTGGACGCAGCGTAAGAAAGGAGTTGACAATGACAGGAAAAATTGATATAAAGGACTACATCGAACACGAAGATGGTTCAGCCACTATAGTGTTTGAGTGTAATGACGAAGCAAGACAAGCACTTATTAGTGAGGGCTTACTGTCTTTAATTGAAAAAGCAGTAGATAAACATAACGAAGAGTATAACTGGACAGCAGGAGAAAACAAAGATGAAGATTAAATTTGATACACACACAAAGGATGTTGCTGCTGCAGCGGCTGCATTTAGTACACTGTATGCGTACTGCAAAGACTTGACACTTAATAAATCTTCTTGGGGTGAAGAGTGCTTGAATATCTATGGCGAGATTGACTCAACCAATATGAGTGTGTTAGAGAGTGCCTTGCCAGATGGTACGTTTAATGAAGACGCAGACAAACTCTAACTTAGTTTGGAAGAGGGGTGAAGGCTGGATACAATTTAATCCACCACGTAATCATCCCTCTTACCAAGAATGGCAGAAGTTAAAACAGAAACACAAGGAGAAACAAAATGAAAGAACGATTGATTAACGCACAACAATCCCATCTTATGGGTCACATCAACAAGCACCTCGCAAACATCGAGGTATTGCTTAACAACCCTGTAGGCATTGGTGAGCATCAAGACATTGGTACAGCAATTGAAGATGAACTTGCTGAAGTAGCAGACTACCACGATAAGTTGGAGATGCTTAACAAGTTCTTTGTAGAACCAATGGTGAAAGCACAGCAAGCAGCACAACAACAGGCAGAAGGTGAATCATCTGATGAGGCGTAATGGTCTGAAGAAATACGATGCCCCACTTCGTATTCAGTACGAGTGGGGTTATGAAGCGTTTAAGAAATGTGTTGGTAGAAAGAGGGGCAAGAGTACTGTATACCATCATACAGATAGTGGCATGGATCACAACACCATGCAACATCGCGAGTGGCAACGGGGTTGGAATGCCGCGTACTACGAAAACCTGGAGAAGATAGATGAACTTGGAGCAAGAGTTTAAACAGTGGCTGAAGGAGAAACAAAAGAGTATGATTACAGCAAGTGAATATCAATCTAAAGCATGTGAGACAGCTATCTTCCCAAAGGAAAGGGCAATGGAGTATCTAACTCTTGGCCTAACAGGTGAAGCAGGTGAGATAGCAAACAAGGTAAAGAAGTTTATTAGAGATGGCGCAGCACCAGATGAATACGCAGCAAAGCGAATTGAAATAGGCTATGAAGTCGGTGACGTTCTTTGGTACTGTGCTGTATTAGCAGATGAGTTAGGAATGAATCTTGGTCACATCATGGAAAACAACATACAGAAACTTGCTGACAGGAAAAGTCGTGGCACTCTTTCTGGCAGTGGAGACAATCGTTAAATGGAGTATATACTCTTGTCTTATTTTGTGGCTTCTTTATGTTATCGGTACAGCGTTAGCGAACGACTTGTGCGGGTGTGTAAAAGACTATAACAATTGGTGGACAGCAGAGTATTGGACAAAAAAAGAGGGGGCTTAATTGCCCCCTTTGTTTTATTGACTACCAAAGAAATCGTCAGCACCAATATACCTAGAATACTTTCTTCGTTCCTTTAGTTTCTTTGCTATCTTTAGAAGCACATCGTAATCTTTTGGTGTGTCTGCTCCATACCTATCTTCATATAGCTTAATAGCCATGTCTCTAAATCCAGCAGGCTGAAACTTATCAAACTCAATAATTTCAAACGGATTAAAACCAAACCTAGATTCTGCAGTAGCTTTAGCATTCTCTTCTACTGCCTCTCGTATATCAGACTTATAGTTTGATATTAGTTCTTTGATAAATATTTCTTTCTTTGTATTGTCCAAGTTTTTGTAGGTATCTGTCTGCATACGAGGTACTACATAGTTTGTAATATATTCACCATATGCAGCATCCAACATCATGTCTGCTTCAGGTACGCCTGTCCTTGCATTGATAACGCTACGAGGTATTTTCAAACGGGCAATCTCTTCTTCAAAGAAATTCTTTCTTTCTTGCATTAAGATACCCATGGTTTGGCGGCTTATAGGTGCAATCCTGCGCAACTTTTCAGCACGTGTTCCCGACTCATAGTACTCAGATTGTTTTACACCAAGTTGCTCAGATAGATATTCTTCGATTTTATAATTCAATGGAATACGTGCAAGAGAACGCCGGGCTACCAAAGTAAGAAAATCTTTTGTATCCTTTATTTGCATATCGACATCACGAACAATCCTTGCTTCATCCTCTGCAATAAAAGTGTTGAAGGTATCTTGCAATGAGGTGAAGGGAATAGTGAATGTGTTAATAATATTTCCTGTAAAATTGGCAGCAATTTCTGCCGCTTTTTCCAAATCCTGTGCCTCTGATATATCTTTAAACGCCTGATCTAATGCATATATACCAAATCCTGCACGGAATTGAGTACCTGATAATGCTTGAATTGCTTGAGTAGTAATACTACTGTCACCAGTAAGCGGTTCACCCTTTAACTTGCGGGTGATTAAATCAGCAAAAAACAAGTAAGGCGCTGCAGGAAAGAAAGGACGAAGATCATACGTCTTTCCACCTAATGTCTTACCCTCATACCAACTATCCCCAGCATATTCACTATTACGAAACGCAATAGCGCCCGCAAGAAATGCACTTCCTGTCAAACCCTTTGCTAGTTCTTCATAGTTATTGGCATCCTTTGCTAGTGCCTGACGAATACCAGAGACTAAGTATGCGGGAGAGTATTCGTAAGTAAAACGTAAAGCATTTGCAACAAATCTTGGGAACGGCATGAAGGACGTGGTAATAAATGGCAGAGAGTGTGCAGCATTGACCATGGCCTTCGCGGTAGGATTGCTTGGGCTTCGCTGAAACGTAAAGTACAGAGACTTGCTTATAACCCTGTCTACAACTTCCTTACCATCAAATACTACAGTATCGCCAACTTTGATTTGTTGCTCAATCAGTTCACCAAAGTTGCCAGAACGCATCATACGTTCCAGATTAAACTGTGACACATCCTGCGCTGGATTAATTGCTTTCACACGTGCAGCGGCCTCGTTCAGTTCACGGGCAAGTTCACCCCAGAAGGATGATTGCTTAAACATATTGTCCTGCAGAGTATTAAGCGCATTCAACTCTCTTGCTAGATGTTGCATCTTAGACGTTCTTGGACCCTTGAGTTCACCAGATGCATCAGCAATGTCTGTCAACTCACGAAACAGTTGCTGATATCTACGAGGAGACGACTGCTTCAATAGTTCACGCAAGGCGCGAGAACGTGTGTGATTAGTCATGCCAACAAGAACCGCCGCAATGTCTGAGTTAGGTGTTGCTTCAAATAATTTAACCTTCCCCTTGCCCTTACCTATAAGACCAAGGCCACTAGCAATAGAACGGTCAAATAATTTAGTGACTGTATCAAACCCTACACGAGTGTATCCAGATACCAAGTTACGGAATGTTGTTGCAGTTTGAGATGTCATCATTGATAAACGCAACTGGTCAAGCCCGCGAGCAGTAATACCTTCTTGGACTTCTCCTGTTGCTTGCATTATTTGACGGGCATCTCCACTAGCAAGTGCATCATCTAACTTCTTTAGTGTGGCTGTTGTTTCTTCTGTCAGACCAAAAATCTCTGCAGCACCTGCGTCTGTAATGCGTCTAATCAATTTACGTTTTGCCGCACTTCTGCGCCCAAGTAATGCACCAGCCTCACTAGCATCTGCTTTCTGAAGGTCCGATATCAGAATATTAAGCATGTCGTCAGAGGAAAGATTGTATTTTTTTAGAGTATCTTTAAATGATTTTAAGCCCTCGTCACCAAAATCTACTTGAGTTACAGCCCTACCTAATGCATCACTAAAGCGTTCCTTAGTTGGGTCGTACTTGACCTTGCCCGCTTCGAGTATCTCCATACCTGCAGCAATTAGTCGCTTGTCACGGCTTGGGTCTATAGAGATTATAAACTCATCTGTTATACCTAACTGCTCACCGATTTCTTTTGCGGTTCTCTTTCCACTAGCAACACCTTCTGGATCAAGTTTTATTTTAGAGGCAACTTTATCTGTGCCTTCTGACCCCGATATTCTAAGAGATAAATCAATCTCTCTCGCAAGTTCAATGTTACCATCGAATGTTTCCTCTGCTGCTTTGATGGCTTCTTCGTTCTTTTTGGCAATAGCCTTTTCTGCATCGGATAAAATATCTTCTGCGCTTTTGTTAATTGTTTTACTGGATACACTTTTAAGAAGGCCGGGAATAAGAGCAACAGGTGCGCCACTTATTGCAGACATTAGCGCTAATTCTTTTTTGCTAAAGTTTTCTCTAACGCCAATCTCCATCTCAGTCTTTTGCTGTGCTGTATTCTGTAGCGCACCAGCCGCAGCCTCTGTCAATACAGCAGTTGTTACAGGATTTGCGGCGGCAGACTTAGCAAGTTCTGACACAGGTGATGTCATCTTACGTTTTAGAATCTGCTTAATACCCTCTTTAGCAACCTGTGTTGAAGCTGTTGCCCCAGCTTTTGCAGCAGCAGTACCAGCACCAAATGTAAACAGGCCAGGAACAATGCCGATATAGGTCGATGGTGCTTTTGCGATACCTTCCAAATAATCTAAAAACGCACCAGGCGCACCGCCAGCATCAAATGCTCCGGGCAAAGAGTTGTACGTTTCGTATAGTTTGGTGTAGTCATCAAGTCGTTGTCTTGCTTTGCGGGCATTGTCTGTCTGACCATCAGCGTCTGTTGCAAGACCAGACACAATATTATAATCCATGCCTGCTGTTAATTCGTTGACATTAAAAGAACGGAAGTGTTCAATAAACTCACTGATTGCATCATCTTCTGAGATATCATCATACCCTAAATGATCCTTCGCAAAGCGTACTGCCGTTGCACGGATTTCTGCATCTCGTTTTACATTCTCATAACTTTTCGTGGACCCTATATCACTCGCAACAAAGTCCTCTTCCGTTTGTACAACAGAAGGTTCTGGTGAAAACTTATCTAAAAACGAAGAACGCCGTACCGTAGGTTTAGGCAAACTAATGTCGGGCGTTTTTTGTTCTTCTTCTTCGTTTGCTTGCGGAGAAAACTTATCAAGAAAAGCCATCTTTATTTTTGCCCTTTTACGCGCCGTAGTATTTCACCAATTTGATTCATTTCTTCAGCAGAGATTGATTCATTGTCCATGCGTCTTTGCAATTCATTCATTGCCGCTACTACGTTATCTCCTGTTGAAATTTCTACCGCCAGTTGCAATGGTGTAGCCCCCTTAAAAGAAGGTTGTGGTTTATTGTTTGAAGCAGATGCCTCAGTTGTCCTAGAAATACGGGCTTCCCTATCTATGTCTGCCTGTGTCCTTGCGTCATATGGGGGGCGTGACATCAGCCCTGTAGTCCTATCCCCTGAATGCATATCTGCCACACTGTTAGGTGAATTAAATATAGATATAGGCGTACCTTCGACTTGAGATTCTTCTGACGAAGATTCGGCGGGTGACGTTATTACATTATTATTTTTTTCGTCTTCACCAACTAGTGGTTGTCCTGTAGCTGAACGAATAGCGTTTATTTCCTTTTCCCGTTCTGGTGTCATATAGCCAAGATTTGTTGGTCTTTGCTTACGGTGTTTAGATACTAAACTACTGACTGTTCCCATAATACCTGGAATATCTACACTTCTATCCCCCTTGTAAAATTTTTGTTTTACAATCGGTGCAATAGCCTCGACTGTAAAATCGGGGTTTGTATTTTCTAACTCTCTGATTACAGACACAATCTGTCCTTCCAGTGAATCAGATGGATATTCATTTAGCGCGGCATCATCAAACCCAGAATATTGTGAGGCATAGTCTTTAACCTGTTGGCTGAATTGTGTGGCAACAGTTGGACCATAGATTTTTTCTAAATTACCCATCAAAATATTTTCTATACCCTTAGAGGATAGAACATTTGCCTCATCATCGTGGATATCCGAAAATAAATTAAATACATTTTCTGGATCGGGTGACTCACCATAGATTTTTTGTGCATTAGTCACATTAACTTTTTCTTTATCAGTTAAGTCATCCCGACCTGCAACATTCTCTGATATGCCCGAATCTACTGGCTGTTCAGTACGAGGAACCATATCATCTATCGGAGGTTCAGCATTACTAAGCGCCTCAATATCGTCTGCCGTATAGCCTTGTCCAAGCATATTGACAACAAGTTGAATGTCTGGATCATTAGGCATAGCATTAGCCAGTGAGGTTGCAACTTTGCGCATTTGCTCTGTACGGTATTTAGAGAGTTTCATTTTAAGATTTTCATCAATCACATCTGGAATAATTAATGCTCCAGAACGTGACATAGTAATACCAGCCTTTGCAAATTCTGGATTACTTGCAATATCTATATTAACTATTGAATCAACATTTTGATATGCAGCCCTTGTACCAGTCGATGTAGGATCAGGCATACCTTCAATTGCCCGCTTAGTGTCCTTAACTACTTTACTAAGATTTGCAAGTTCATCAATTTCTGCTTGGACATCCTCGCCAGCCGCAAGATCAGCGTACAAGTTTTCAGTTCTTGCTGCAATAACATCTGACAAAGATAATGCACCCATCTCTTGAAGTTGTTTGCGAATAGCCATTGCTCCTTCTCTGTCTCCAGAAGCCAATGCTTCGCTAAGTTCAAACTCCTTAATCTTAACTTTATCGCCAGTAGCCAAAATATTAAACTCGTTTTGTTGCCTATTAAGTTTTTGCAAATCGAGCAAGAAATCTTTCTTTTTATTTGGGTCTTGTTCCATATTAAGTTGAAAAGTAACAGACTCAATTTGTGCGTCCAGACCCATGCGATCAGACAAGTCTGTATAGCGAGTTCTATAAAAGTCCATCTTTTCTTTTGATGTATCTGGATCAAGCATTTTGTTTTTAAGATACTCGCGTTCTTGCTCTGGATTCATACGATCCAGCTTGAATGCTTCTGACTTGAATGTAATGCTAGGCAGTGCAATATCTTTTTCTTGTGGCTTTACTAAGCCAAGTGCGGCAAGTTGCGCATCAGCCTTTGTTCTTGCCCTTTCTCCAACGTCAACACCAAACAAACGCCCAATACCGCCACCTTTCATTTCAGGCATTGGTACTTCTCTCATAGGTTGCTGTCTACCCAACACATAATTAGTTGCTACGTCTGAAAGATTAACAGCGCCTGTCTCAACTTGAGTATCGAAATATTTTGTAAAGTCATAAGTTTCTGTGTTATTTAATTTATATTCTTTTAGATTTGAAACTACTGCCTTAAAGTCATCCAAGTCACCAATGTCCTCAAGTAGTGCGCCTGCCCGTGCAGCAGATGCTGGGTCGTTTGCGCCACCAAGAACAGATTGAGCAGAACGAAGTGCTTCCATAACTTCATTTGCTTCTGCTTCTGTTTTTTCAATAGCCTTTTGTTCGCGCTTTATAGTAGCCTTAGAAAATTCATCAATGTTTTCACGCACACGTTCCAAGCCACCTTGAATAGCCTTGTCTGTACTTGTCGCCAGACCTGTGACAAGCCCTTGACCAAATGCACCTAAACCAAATAATGCCATTACATACGCCCCATCAAACCCTTACGCACATCTTGAGTATCTGCCTCAAGTTCTACACTATCTTCAAGTTGTTCTAAAACCTCTGTACCCTTTTCTTGTTCAGGTTCTTTATCTTGTTTTTGCGTCTCTTCTTCCAGTCTAATTAAAGAGGATTTAATCAGGGTACTACGAAGTTTCTTATCCTTTTCCAAGCCACTTACATAATCAATGCCTTCAGCCTCTGCTATGTACATAATCATTTCCATAATTACGGGTAGCACAAGCATACCAACATCAATACTATGCTTTCCTTCCATGACACTTGCAAGCTGAATTGTGTTGGCAAGAGTTGTTACAGGAACGCCCATTCTAAGTACGTCTGCGGTCTGATTAATTACGTCATCATTGGCAAATCGTGGAATGTAATAATCCAGTGCCTCTTCAACAGTAGTGTACTGCGCAGGTTGTTGCCACGGTCTAGCGCCTAACTCATGTGTCATAGATTCGCCAGGAATTGGCGCATTAAAGATAGGATTTTCATTAGCCATTTTTTAATTCCTGTCGTTTTTGTTGTAGAAGTTCTACATAACTAGCAACACGCTTTAAAGAAAAGTCTCTTTCCTCTTCTTTATTCATGCGTTTCATTGGCGAACTTAGCAATCCACCACTCTTTGGTGATGGCTTTTCTTTTGCTTTTTCCATAGCCCTCATACGTTGTATGTTTTGGTATAAACCTTTACTTGGGTTTGTATACGCCATTGTAATTTACCTCAATTTAAAATAAGTTTCCAAGACCAAATTCAATCGCTGCACCACCAAGCGTACCAATCAGGCCACCAATCGCACTACCTGCTGCAGAACTGTTTGCCAATTCTTGCGCACGTGTTGTAGCATCAGCACTCAGTTGAGCAATTGCCATACTATTAATACGATCTAGTTCATTCTCTGCACTCTTCCAAGCAAACTCCATTGTATCAGCATAGTATGTCCACAAGTTGTCATAGGCTTGCTTTGATATATTCAATGCTGCAGTAGCGTTCAACTCGTTGGCACGGTTTATAGCGGCAGTATTCGCTGTAGCAATTTCTCTACGCCATTGTGCATTAGACTGTGCAATCACAAGCTGGTTCTGTGCATTAAACTGGTCACGCTGGTTATTCAGTTCTGCATTAAAGCGTTCTACAGTATTCCGCTGACCTGCATTAAACTGTGATTGTGCATTAGATTGTGCGGCATTGAACTGAGAAACCTGCGAATTAAGATTTGCAAAGAATTGATTCGTTTGATTTTCAGATGTAGCATTAAACTGCCGTGCCGCATTTTCTGCCGCTTGATCTGTGAACAGACTTTGGATACGCTGTTGTGCCTTAAACATCGTAGTCTGCTGACGATTAGACAAGTTTGCCATATCCATGTTAAGGAAGGATTGTGCATTCTGTACCGCCGCTTGCTGACGATTATTAAGATTTGCCATATCGAGTTGGGCTAATGCTGCCGCCTCTGCCATAACCATTGCCTGTGAGTTGGACAGGTTTTGCAAGTTCATCGTATTTGCGATACGGCTGTTCTCTAACTGTACCTGCTGTTCAGCAGTAAAGTTCATGTTAGCAATGTCGCTAATCTTTGCCGCATTTTGTACACGTGCTTGGAAGTCTTGTGTGAACTCCATGCCCATGAACTCTGCTCTTTGTTGTGCTGCAAGCATAGCACGTTGCTGACGGTTTGTCAAGTTCTGTGCTTCAAATTGTGCTGTAATAGATGCATCAGCTTGCGCTATAGGCAGAGCAGCCTCAAGCGTGGCCTGTACAATTGCTTGACCCGCGAGGCTACTTGCACCAAGTCCACGTGCCGCCATTTGGGCTGTCGCATTACGTAGTGCGCCAGCGGCCCATGCAGGTGGATTCTTGGCATCAAAGTTTGCAGTAAGATTTGCCAGTTGACCTTGTACAGTTGCTTGGTCAGATGGTGTAGCCTGCGCAGCCTGAATCTGCTCAGTAAACTGTGCGGCCTTTTGTGCATCAGCTGAACCACTAATAAGTTCACCTGCCTGAATCTGACGTTGTACAGGATTGTCAATAAGTGTGGCATTACCTTGTGCGGCAGATACATTGCCTACACTGCTTGCTGTTTGTTGTGCAGCCACTACTTCAGCACGTGGGTCAACAGTACCTTGTGCCGCCTGTGTAGCATCAAGTGCAGAGGCAACAGCAGGTGCGGCAGTAGATGCTTGTATTTGTGCGGCTTGTGCTTCTTGTGGTGCAGTGGCTTGTGCTGTCGTTGCCATAGCAGTTGGTACAGCCATCGTGCCAGTCACTTGTCCAGTGGTTGGGTCCACCATTTGGTCAGGCGTTGCTACAGTTCCTACAGGTGCAACAGCCCCACCCGTTGGCAAACCTGGCGTAAATGCTTGTTGTGCCATGATGTCACCAATCTGTGGTTGCTTTGTTTCAGTAACCTCAATAGGAGTTGTTGTTACACCCTCTGGAACATCTGCTTCACTTGCATATACTGTACCATCTTCTGCTTGATATTGCGTAGTGGTTGTTGTAGTTGGTTCAGGCATTGTGAATGTAGGCACAGCCTGTTGTGGGAGTTGTGTGTACGGTT
>Ga0255751_10001203_pt1 | contig 24677 bp, 23 predicted proteins | sample 071ome_20_FD_179951 | JGI IMG/M metagenome (GOLD analysis project Ga0255751, IMG submission 179951) | Coastal salt marsh microbial communities from the Groves Creek Marsh, Skidaway Island, Georgia - 071412BT metaG (version 2) | ecosystem: Environmental > Aquatic > Marine > Intertidal zone >... | reverse complement strand
CAAACCGCCGTAATAAACGAGCTTTCGTTATTCGCTGGTAAAAAGGTCATAAAGCAAAAAGACCCGAACGAGGTTATCTTAGATCCGAATGTAAGGGAATGGTTACCATGAAAAAGCAAATTAAAGCGGAATTAGTAGATTCTATGGGGAACGATAAAAGGGTCGTCGATTCGGCTCGGGTATCGTTCGCCAAACATAATCACGATCAAGAGACTATGACCGATCGAGATCAGAAGCTGATTAATTATCTCGCTTCTAATTTACATACGTCGCCTTTTGAGCACTGTTCAGCGACATTTATTCTTGAAGTTCCGATCTTTGTCGCTCGTCAAATTATGCGACATAGAACATTCTCATATAATGAAGTAAGCCGAAGATATACGAGCGAAGACCTTTCGATTTGGTATCCCTCCAAACTTAGAAAACAAGCGGTAGACAATCGCCAGTGTAGCGCCGGGGAATTAAAAGACGATGAGGTCTTACAAAAGATTTATGAACAAGCAATTGAATCTAGTTGGTTAGCATATCATAAGCTTTTAGAAGCCGGCGTTTCTAGGGAACTCGCTCGGGCGGTATTACCACAAAGTACTATGACTAGCTTTTATATGACCGGAAATCTTCTTAACTGGGTTAAGTTCATTCGGCTTAGAGACGATAAACACGCTCAACCCGAAACGGCTATCGTAGCGCAGCAAATCAAAGCGAAGTTATTCGAACTATTTCCCGAATCAATGAAAGCTTATTTTAAAGATTGAACTCGGCGAGTCGTTAATATATGTTTTAGTAGAGACTCCTATTCTTGATAGGTGGTTTTGGGTATTTCATATTCGGTAAAGGCCGACCAACTTAAAAAAAGTTGTTATCGAATATGTAAAGCCTTTACTCTGATAGGCGTTGGAACTTATGCAGAGTAAAGGCTTTTGTCTTTTATATTGATTATCACGCTTCTTTAGTATAGAGCTTTGAACGTTGACAAGCATTAGCGCTCGACTCCGGTCGGGCGCTTATTAGTTAGCCGTAGCCTTTATATAAGACTTCTCCATACAATCCTTTTATTTAATGGCTACGTTAAAGCGCTCGACTTCGGTTTAGCGCTTTTTTTATTGATCGATTTAGCTAACTGGTGTAAATCAGATTTAGAACTGACTTGCTAAGTTGGTTTTTTACGTGTGGTTTAGAAAAAAGCGTTCGGCAAAAACCGAGCGCTTTTTTTTGGCCTTTTGTCATACTGAACGCTTGTACACTGTTCAAGTTTTCAGTAGTTATTTGCTAAAACGTTTAAACACGTTTATAATAACGTTAAAAGCTTTACTTATGCTTAGGGGTTCTATGAATACCAAAAACGACAACAAACGAGACTTAGATCATTTAAAAGCTAAGTTTCCTCGTTTTCAGACGAGAGGTATAACCGGAACTCAATTTAGCGGCGGCGTTATTTCGGGCAAAGAACGAAACGCAAGCTTAACCGGCCTTAACTGGGTCAGCGAAGCCGAAGAAATGTTACGAACCGATCCGATCGTTCGTAGATCTTGGCATATGCTCAAACAAACATTACTTTCGGCTAGCTGGCGTTTTGAACCCGGAATCGAAAACGACGACGTAGCGACCGAGCTAGCTCGGTTTATGAATGAAGCTTTCGGTTTTGACGGTTACGCCGGTCAAATGTCGGTCAGCTTTGAAGATCAGTTAAGTTATTTACTAGAGTTTATTCCGGTCGGCTATCGTTACGCCGAAGAAGTTTACCGGGTCGGCTTGGATTCAAACGGTCAAAGTAAGGTCTTTTTAGATCAATATGCTGACCGAGAACCAAGCGCCCATAATAAATGGTTAAGCCGAGATAATCAAAATCTAGACGGCGTTCTTCAAAATACTGTAGGCGTTACATATACACCGGAGCCGATTCCGGCTAATAAGCTTTTACTCTTAACGCTTAACAAAACCGGAAGCAACTTCGAAGGCGTAGGAATGCTTCGGCCGGTTTGGTGGTGGTGGCGAACTAAGCAAAGAGTCAGTAACTTAATGTGTATCGGCGTTGATCGCTGGGCTATTCCGACACCAGTCGTTAAAGTTGATCGTTCACAAGCAGAAAGCCAAGGTCTAACCGACGGCGATATTGACGCAATGATCGAAGACGCAGAAGCACAAGCGCGAGCTTTTATAAGTACAGAACAAAGCTATTTAGTACAAAACGGCGCGGTCGCTTTTGAGACGTACGGCGCTCAACCTAATCTTTACGCTTCGGCACCTCTCGAAATTATCACTAAATGCGATAGTCAAATTTCAAGCGCTTTCTTAGCTCAATTCGCCGACCTCGGTAACACTGAAACCGGAGCGAGAAGCGTTGGCGAAATCCATTTAAGCGTATTTCGTCGAGCTGCTATCAATCTATGCGATATTATTACAAGCGCTATAAACGGAGTTGACCGCCAGGGCGGTGGTACTGTCGGGCGTTTAATCAAATGGAATTACGGAGCGGTCGACCCTTCTAAATTACCGAAGTTAGTTCATACCGGTTTAGATACCGATGATTTAGCCGAGTCTATGAACTCGCTTCCGGCTCTAGTGACCGCCGGTCTTTTGACTCCGGACGATGAACTAGAACGAGCGATTCGAGATCGACTCGGAGCCGGTGACTTACCGGAAGACGCTCAAAGGTCTTCACTTGAAAGAACGTTACAAGCTAACAGCAATCAAGGGAGCGTCGCCGCTTTAACTGAGCAAATCATAAGGCGGCGAAGAAATGGCTAAGATTAAAAAGCGAACCAAGGCACAAACGCCAGCGCCGAAAAAAGATCAAATTAAAGGTAGCTCAAAGAATCCGACCGGCTCGGCTTCGGGTTCTCGTGGCGGAATCGAAATCGGCGAAGCTTCAATCAAAGCGCTTGAAAAGATGCGAGACGAGCATAACGACAAGTATAACGCTAAATCTAAACAAGTTGATCTAGGTACGCTTAAAGCAGTCTTTCGACGTGGTGCCGGTGCGTTCTCGGTATCGCATAGACCCGGAATGAATCGCAATCAATGGGCGCTTGCTCGGGTTAAAACATTTCTAAAGCTTGTCGGTACTGGTCAGCGTAAAGAATCATATACTACCGATCTCGATTTGCTTCCAAAAGGTCACGCTCAACGAACCGAGTTAGCGCCGAAGAAATACGATCATATTGATTTCACGCCGCCGAAAGGTGCCCAAGAATCAGCTAAGCGAGCGCTTGAAGTACGAGCGACCAAACCGCCCAGTCAAAAAGGCTTAACGGCGGTCGGTATAGCCCGAGCGAGAGATTTAGCAAATGGTAAGACATTATCACCGGAAACCGTTCGCCGAATGCTTTCTTATTTCCAAAGGCACCAAGTCGACAAGAAGTCGCCGAAATGGTCGGACTGGTCAAAAGGCCGTATAGCTTGGGAAGCGTGGGGCGGTGACTCCGGGTTCAGTTGGTCTAATAAAATCGTTTCTATGATGAAAAGAGCCGATGAGAAAATGAATACATTAAGAGCATATAGCGAAGCTATCGAGATTGAACTTGATACAGACAACGAACGAGAGGACGGCTTAGTAATTGGCCGGCCGTTTAAGACTTTAGCGCTTGGTCAAGTTACAAGTCGAATGAACGGAAATCAAATCGGGAAAGATATTGATAGCGACTTACTAGAGGAACTAGTTCGAGTCTATAACGAGCGTTCAGAAATCGACCCGGTAGTTATTGACTGGCAACACGCTACAAGCCCGTTTCAAGGCGGAACGCCGGCACCTCCCGAAAGCGGTAACGCCTTGGGTTTAATCGTTGGCTTAGAACTCAAAGAGGACGGCCTTTACGCTATACCGGCTTATAACGAACGAGGTTTAGAAGTCGTTCATAATGCCGGCGGTGTTCTTTGGTCTTCTCCGGAGTTTGTGACTGGCGATGTATACAGTAGAGACGGCGGCGAAAAGATCGGTAGCGCTCAACTATTAGCGATTACTCTTACGCCAAGACCGGCACAATCAAACAATAAAATCGATCGAATAACGTTAAACGAAAGGTACGAGATGAATATCGATGATATGAGCATTGAAGAACTTCGTAAAGCATACGAAGCAAAAGACGAGCTAGTTAAAAAGCTCGAAAAGCAAATTACAGAAATGAAAGAAGACAACGAGTCTTCAATCATGAGTCAGCAAAAAGACGACGAAGACAAGTCTAAAATGACCGAGTCAAAAGACGAAGACGAAGACAAGTCTAAGCTAGCTGAAAAGAAAGACGACGAAGAAAAGACTTATAACAAGATGAGCGAGTCTTTAAATGAGGCGATGCTTTTAAGTGAAGTTCAAGCGCTTAGAGAGAGTCATACTAAACTAAGCGAGCAACTCGAAACGATCAAAGCTGAAAAGCTCGAAATCGAAAAGAACGATGCAGTTAAAACTTTACTGAATGAGGGTCGTATTACTCCGGCCGAACAAAGTTACGCCGCCGAGGCTTGGGAACTCAAAGACACAAGCCCGAACTGGTGGAAGTCGTTTAGCGAACGCCCGATGAATTCAAGTATTCCGCTTGATACCAAAGGCCACGGCGCAAGCGGTCAAGAAATCTCTAAGCAGACTTTAAGTGTTAAGATTAAAGAGCTTGTTGACGAACGAAACGTTTCATATAGCGAAGCGCTTCAAATCTTTAGAAATGAAAATCCCGATTATTACGCTAAAGCGTATGGAGTTTAAAAAATGGCTAATACAGACAATTTGATTACATTTGTAGCAAGCGAAGCTATTGACGCTTTCGAAGTTGTTTCAATCGATACCGACGGAAAGGTAGCACTGCCAAGCGGTAGTACAGATAAAAACGTCGTCGGCGTTGCTCAGCGCACAGTTGCGGCCGGTGATACCGTCGAAGTTTTGGTACATGGTATTACACGAGTTAAAGCCGGTGCCGCTATTGCTAATCTTGCGACCTCACCACAACTTGCGGCCGCTAGCGACGGCGAAGTAACCGTAGCCGCTTCGGGCGATTATCCGATCGCTCGCGCACTACCAAACCTAAACCAAACCTCAACCGCCGGCGCTGGTGAACAGTTCTTCGCCTACTTTATCGGCTCATTTACTCCATTAGCGTAAGGATAAATTATTATGGCCTCATCATATACTAATTTGCACCCAGTCGACGAAATCTTAAGTAATCTAGTCGTCGAAAGCGTTCCAAGCGATAGTCAACTTATCGCCGATCAAATCTTCGAAACTATTAAGATTCCCGAGCGAAGCGGTACTTTACTACTTGAAGAAACTAGAAACTTCATGGGCGCTGGCGCTGGTCTTGATCTTGAGCGCGCTCCGGGTTCTAGCCGTCCAACTATCGGCGGTTTCGATCGTTCAAGTCAAACATTCAAAGCTTTGATCTATTCAGCTAGCGACTCGATCGCTATGGAAGATATTCTTGATTCTCAATATCCCGGAAGCGAAGAAGCTCGAATTGCTAAAAAAGTCGCTCGTGTTATGAAGCTCGCTAAAGAGAAGCGCGCCGCCGACCTTCTTTTTGGTACAGCAAACTTTAATAATGATACCGCCGCTAACGAGTTCGGCGGCGAGTTTGACGACGCAAACGCCGAGCCGCTAAGCGACCTTTACGATCTTAAGAACACTGTTTTTGAGGCCGCACATGGTATCAATCCCGATACTCTTGTACTTGGTCACAAAGTTTTCCGCACTCTAGCGAAGAATCCCGAAGTTCGCGGTTTTGCTGGTACAGCTAGCGCCGGTCTTGCGAGCGGTTCTCGTATTCTAGCAAATGAAGCGGTTATGCAAGTATTACGCGACGTTCTCGGCATTCCTAACATTTATGTCGGTTCGGCTCGTCAAGATACCGCCGTACCGGGAGCCGCTTCAAGTGAAGGCTTTATTTGGTCTCAAGACTCTTTGTTTATGGGTATCCTTCGCGGTTCGGACGCTATCGTACAGAAATCGGGTAACGTCAAAGGAATGCCAGTCGCCGCTTTAAATCTTGAGTTTAGCGGAATGGTTGCCGGTCAATATGATTCTCTCGATCGTACTCGCCGCTATGTATACGCCGAAGAAGTACAAAAGTTCCATGCTGTAGACTCGACCCTAGGTCGCATCATTACAAGCGTAGTGAACTAAGATTATGTTATGTTTATGCGGTCGCCAAATTGGCTTATCTGAAAAAGACGCAGACCGAAAAGCCGTCGTTGACTTATCTAAGCAAGCGAACGAGCAAACCGGAGCGATCGCAGAACTAACAAAAGCTAGAGTCGAACAACTCAAAGCAGAAATAACCGCCGAGCGAGCTTTTGAACGAGCTTTAAAAACCGCTCGCGGTGAAATCATAGAAGCATTAGAAAATGCTTTAACTGTCATCGACCCGACGAACTTGTCGAGTATGACTAACGATCAACTAACTGACTTGATACTTCAAGCCGGCTTAGGAAATGCAATCGATGTATTTATCGAACAACAAGATCTTATATCAGCATCGATTAAAAGTACACTTGAAGCGGTCGACCCGGCGTTTAAGTTCGATTCGATCTTACCGCAAATCGACGCGCTTCAAATACAATCGTCAAACGCTGTATTCGACGAGATCATTATACCTGTTTATCAAAAAGCGATTCGGGAATCATTGCGAGATCTCACTATCGAAATTCCCGTACAAAGCGCTTTATCGAACTTACAAACAAGAATGAAAAAAAGCGAAGGCTCGGCGCTAACCGAGGTCAAGACTAAGCTTAGTCAATATGGCCGGAGTATTAACGCCGTAGCGTCAAAAGCGGCCGGTATAAAGAATTATTTATATACTGGCCCAAGAGACGGAGTTACCCGAAACTTTTGTAAAGCTTTGATCAATCTCGTTGTAAATGATCAGCAAATGAAACAATTAAATAATAACCAAGGTCTAAACGTGATTACGTCCGGCGGTGGTTATAATTGCCGTCATTCTTGGTCACCAGTGACCGAAGGCTTTATTACGGCGGCTAAATTAAATCGAGCTAAAAAAGGCGATATAATAAAAGCTAATACCGGAGCGAAGAAATGAGAAAAAGCATAACAAGCAACGATTACCGCTTTATTTGGTCGCCTCAAGTACCGATTACCGGTAACGCTAGCTTAGTGATTGATACTGATTCGGGTATAAGCGAAACGCTAACTAGATTCGCTTCCGATTTGTCGGTTACCGCTATCGCTAGTGACCGGCGAACTTTAACGCTTGATAGTACTCCGGCGACTTATTATAGAGAGCAGCAAAACGCTTTTTTGATTACCGATCGAGATACATACTATTCGGTCGTAGTCTCTCGACTTGGTGGTACGACCGCCGTTTTAGCCGAACCGCTTTCGAGAGATATTGATTTAACTAGCTCGGCAACGCTTCAACTAGCGACGAGTTACGTTGACATAGCCGGCGCTAGCTTAGCGACGAGCGGTCTTTATCCTTATCGGGTTTCATATACTGAATTGAATATGAGTCAACCCAAGCAAGAAAAGGGTATACTCAAAGTCACGCCACGGCCTTTTAATACTGGGCTTGATCATAACGAACTAGTTAATACCTTCTCGAATCTTGCCGACATGGTTCCAAGGCGACAAGGCGATTTCGAAGCCCAAATCAAAGCGGCTGAACATGAAATAATCTTAGCGATTCGTGATCATTTAAATAATGATGATATTACCGAAGACGAGGTATTTAACCCGGAGTCGTTTAAGCTTGCTCATAAGTATTGTAGCGCCGCTATTATCTATGAATTGATTCGAGACTTTGACGCTTCTTCAAATATGCGAGATCGTTGTCGAGAACTTTTAGATTCGGCGCTTAGATCAATCGCTTTAGACTTGGACGGCGACGGCGTTATCGATCCAAACGAAGAAGACTTACGGAGAAGCGGCGGAAGCGCTAGCGACTTTCGGGCTAGCTGGCGAAACTATAGCAAAACGGCGAATGATAGCTTTTTCAATCCGGTTCGAGGTATGAAACATTAAACCGGAACTCAGTTCCTATTTAAAATTATGTTAAACCGGAACTCAGTTCCTATTTAGAAAAAAGGGGTCAAAAATGCCGGTCAGAGTAGACATAAATATACCTCGTACGCTTTGGACGGCTAAAGACTCTTTGAGGCTTGCTCAAAACACTTTAGCAATGATCAAGCTAAGAACGTCAAAGGGTATAGACGCAAACGGAAGTCAATTTATAGACTATTCACAAACGCCGATTTACGTTTCTAAAAAGGGCGCTCGCCTTACTCCGAAAGGCGGTCGACCAAGTAGAACCGGGAAAAGCATTTATTACGCCGGCGGCTATAAGCAATATAAAAACGATTCTCGTCGACGAGGTAGCGCCAGCGATAGCGCCGAAGTCGATCTAGTGTTAAGCGGTCAACTTATGAATAATTTAGTCGTTACGGAAGCAACGCCGACCGGCTTTAAAATTGGATTGACTAAACACGTTCAAAGCTACGGCTATCATGTAAATCAAAAGCGAGAATACCTCGGCTTAAGCGAAGATGATGTCGAAGTTTTAGTCGAAGCCGTTTCAAATGATGTAAGCGAGAAACTCAAATGAGCCAAGGTATAAAGGCAGCGCTTGAACATTTAGAAAATACTATTATGGCGATCACGCCAAAAACCGATTTGAATAGCTCTTTTGTAGCCGTTCAACGGGGCGACGGCTTCACGGTAGACCTTGACGAGCGATCGTTTAATAACCGCTATTTCGAGCTTTCTATCGATCTATTTCCTTATGATGACGGAATGACCGGGCTAAGCGGTAGGAAGCGAACCCGAGTCGATTTAAGGGTTCGTTATGAGATCCCGACCGATTACAGTTATCTTAGTCGTATGATCGCCGAAGACGTTTCTAAATTAAGCGATACTCTCAAAGAGCCGGACTATGATTTAGAAAATACTGGTATAATAAGCGTTATACCCTATCAACCAACTTTTGAACCGATAGCAGATATAAACGGCGCTAGAGTCGCTTTTATATTGACTATTCCTTTTGATCTTTTGTTTTTGGAGAGTTAAAAAATGTCAGTTACTCATAGATCTTTAAGCGTAGCCGTTGAAAGTACATTCGGTTCGCCGGATTCTGATGGAATTCCTTCCGTAAGCGGTCTTACTTTTGTTTCAATCCCTTGCGAGCGTGATCCGGTCGTCTTGAGCGGTGACCCAGTCGTTTCTGAACGTAACGATACCCGAGACGGTGCTTACTTCAATGCACCGGAGCCGGACACGGTTTGGTATAACGGTTCAAGAGTTCGCCGCCGTACTGGTTCGATCACTTGTCGAGTAGATCTAACCACGATCGGAACTTCGGCGGCTAACTATAATTCGAATTATCTCGGTTATCTTTTGGGCGCTGGCTTCAATACCCAAGCGCCGAGCGCTAATTTAAAAGCCGATACAGCTTCGGCGGTCGTCGATGAAAATACATATACGCCAACTAACGCCCCGGCGGTTAGCGATGTTGGTTTATTAATCGGAACTGAAATTAACGGTCGAGCCGAATACTCAGCGATTACCGACAACGACGTAGCCGGCGACGTTACCGTTTCACCGGCCTTTAGTTCGGGCTTTACCGGTACGCCAACTTTAAGAGGTCTTCAAACTTGGTACGTTCCAAGCCGAACGAATTCCGGCGAGTTCAATCATAGCTTAGCGTTTAAAATCGACGGTGCGAACTTTCAACAAATCGCTTATGGTTGTGTTTTAGAGTCTATGAATATTACTCTTGATTCGGGTCGTTTAATGGCCGAACTAACATATCAAGCGGCGTTTATTACTGATAATCATTCCGGGGCGGTCGGTTCAGTCGAACCAGTATATAACAGCGGTTCGCCGGCTTTCTTCCGTGGTTCTTACGTCGTAGTAAGTAACGGTTCTCCGGCTAGCTCATCAAACGGCACCGCCGGCGAAACGCTCGACCGTTTGGCGCTAGATTGCGAAGACTTTAGTTTAACAGTTACGAATACGCTTACACCGCTTAGCTATTCAAATAATGTTATCGGTATGTCGGGAATGGATATTAGCGACGTAAGCGTAGAGCTTAGTCTAACGCTTTCAACCGTTAATACTACGGTCGCAAATGACTACTTTAATAGAACAGTTCGACAAGTATTAGTCGGAACCGGCCCGATCGATGACGGTAAAGGTTGTGCGATTATGCTTCCGGCGGCCGTTTTAACTAATGACCCTAGCGTTTACGATGTTTCGGGTAATGACATCGTGAGACAAACTTTAACTTATCAACAAGCTCGATATGCCGGCGATTTCACTACTTTAAGTTATGAATCCAACGCCGGAAACTCTCCGTTCAGAATCGGGCTAACAGTAGGAAACGTATAAAATGGCTATTCGCTTCGTAACTAGTACAGAATATGAGCTTGAAATCGTTGTAACCGTTGACGACGCAGTTCAAGCAAATGATGAACAAAAGGCGGCTTATTTGGCTTCGGGTAACCTTAGCGATCTAGGTTCGGTTAGTAACGAAGCGACTAGATTTATTATTAAAGCGTTATCACCAGCAAGCCGAGAACGAGCCGAAATAAGAGCCGGCGCTTATACCCGGAGCGAACTAGGTCGTTTACTTTGGTTACAAGCTCCGAATGATTTAGAAGCTCGGGCACGCTGGCACCACGATCTAAAAGAAGACGAACGAACCGCTTATTCAGAATATACCGCTTATATTAGCCGAGTATATATCGAAATGATTCGGGAAAGTTTAGTAAGTATCGACGGCGAACCGGCTTCGTTTGAACAAATCGATTTGATTCGACCCGACCAAGTTCGAAGCGATACGATAAGCGAACTCGTTGTACATATTCAAAGAATAAGCCTTTTAGGTGATTCGGGAAAATAGCGGCGGCGGCTAGTGTTTGGATAAATCAGAATGCTAGTCGCTCATGGTCTTGTGATCAATGCCAAGCTAAACCCGATCTCCGTCGAAAACGTGGTAATTGCGGTTCATCGTTTTTGAAGTCTTTACCTCAAAGCGACGTTGACGATGAAGGCGTTTTTATTATGGGCTATCGTCTAGCGCCGGATTCGGGTTCGCAATTCAGCGACCTTAAAATAAGAACTTGCCCGATCGCTGATATAAATCGACTAGCGCCAGTTATACAAACATACAATCGATTCAAGTCGGGTTTAGTTCAAATTAAAGACGTTTATCCGGCTCCAACGGTTGCACTTATCGACTGTTTAGACGTAATCGACTATAATGTTAATGAAGCTCATAGACGAGCGACCGAAAGAGCAATGAAAGAAGCAAATCGAAATGGCTAATCAAGTTGAAATAGATGTAGTTCTAAACGGTGCCGAAGAAGCTAGCCGAGGTTTAGGAAAGATCGGCGAAACTTCGGCGGCTATGGCTGATCGCTTCGCCGAGGGTAACGAAAAGCTAGGCGAAGGCTTAGGTTCACTAGTTGGCAACGTTGAAGAACTGGGCGGTTCGTTTCTTGAATTTGGTTCAACTGTCGACCGGGTAAGCGGCCAAGGCGTTAAATCGCTCGCTTCATTGCTTCCGGCCTTGGGCGGTGTAGCCGCCGCCGGTTATGCTCTATACGAAACCTTCTTAAATATAAGTGGAGCAGCTCAACAAGCCGAGCAAGCAACTGAAGCTATGAGTTCGGCGGCTAGTGATTTACAATCACGTTTAGAGTCATTAACAGAAAACGGAATCAAGCTTAGTACAAGAGAACTTCAAAAATATACTAAGGCTAGTCTTCAAGCGGAATTTGCTAAGACGTTACTTGAAACGAAAATGGGAACTCTTAAAAAGAGTATGCAAGCTTACGCTAAATCGACGAACGACGTAGCCGAAGCCGAAAAAGTTTTAAGTAGCAAAAGTTCAACTGGTCAAGAATTAATCGAAGCTGCTAATAAAAAAACGCTAGCTCTTAAAAAGCAAACCGAAGCAAACGAAAAACTTAACGAAGGTTTAAAAAACTTTAGAGCCGAGCAAGAAAGAGTTATGAAGCTCGTTCAAGTTAGAACAGATTTAGAACAGGGATACGCTAAGACTACAAAAGAAGCAATTTTAAACGAGACTAAATCTAATATCGAGAAACGAGCTAGAATACAGCTTTTACAAGCCGAAGCAAACTTAACCGGCGATCAGCTAGAACTTGTTAAGCTTCAAATTGACGAGCAAAAAGCTTTAGCTTTGGTTTCGGCTGAATCTTTTAAAGATAATAAAAAAAGGCTGAAATCTTTTGCTTTCGATGTCAGAGAAGCTTTAGACGATGCAAAAGAAGGTCTAAGCGAAGCCGAAATACTTTCCCGGGCACACGAAGCAAGGCAAATTAAACTAGTAGAGAAATCGGGAGCTAGACGATATAGAGCAAGAAAAAAAATCGGATCGTCGATTAAGAAACTAAGAATCAATAATAACGCCGCCGAACTGGCTTTAGCTCGTCGACATGAACAAGAACTAAGAATGATTCGAGCTTTAGAGCTTCAATCAATGGAAATTAACGGCGTTGATCAGCTCGAAATCCTACGCTTACGCTATGAAGACGAGCTAAAGCTAGCTAAAGACTCGCTTAATGCTCAAAGAATAGCTCGTTTACAATATGAAAACGCTGTAGATCGTATCGTTCAAGATGATATAAGCAAAAACGAAGAACTAGAAAAGCGTCGTCAAGCGAAGCTATTCGAGAACCGAGAGTTTGATTTAAGCTTTCAAGAAGAAAGTTTAGACCGTGAACTTGCATTACTTGAGCTTAGATATGAAAAAGAACGCGAGCTAAACGCTAAGACCCAAGAAGATATAACCGAGCTAAACCGCCGGGAAACTATGGAACGCCAAGCGATAAACGATCAGTTTATAGAATCCGAGTTTAGCAAATTAAAAGATCTAGGAAAGGAACTCGCAAGCGCCGGAATAGAGTCGGCCTATGGTTCAATCGTTGCACAAGGTGAATTTAAAAAGTCAGTAGGCGAAGCGATCTTTTCGCTAGGTCAACAAGCGGCCGTACAAGCTGTTTTTCAAGGTGCGGAAGCTTTAGCGCTTTTGGCAACTGGTAACGTAGCCGGCGCAGCTCTTAAAGGTAAAGCCGCCGCCGCTTATGCCGGAGTCGCTACCGTGGCCGGTGTAACCGCTTCTCGAATGGGCGTAGGCGGTTCAAGCGGTGCCGGTGGTTCGGAAACGTCTCCGAGCGCAATTCCTCAACAAGCGCCAACACCAGAACGAGAACAAGCTGATTCAAAAGAAATAGTATATAATATAAACTTCGGCGGTGCAGTGATCTATGACACGAAGACCGCCGCCGAACAAGCTTTCGCTGATCGTTTAACTAATCTACAAAACCGAACCCGGAGAGGTTCGCCAAGACAAAGGGCTTAAATATGCCGAGTAATTTAGTAGCGCCGAATTTCGCCCTTATGACTTCGCTTGATATGCGAGCTTATTCCGGAGTTGATATATTTACTCGAAGCGGTACCGCTCGAACTATGCCGACCTTTTCAGCCGGCGAGGGGATCTTTGAAGATCTTTTATTCTTTCTAAACAATAGAGAATCTTCAAGCATCGTAAGCGGTGACGGTCAATTTAGCGTTTCGACTTTCGGTACGTCTTGGTCGATCTCAATAAATGAAGACGACCGGGTAACAATTACGAGCGACGTAGATTTCGAAATAACTTCAACGGGTACAAATGATTCGCTAGGCTTTGGCGCTTCAACTGTTAGCGCTTTAGCGGTCGGTTCAGATTACATAGCTACCGCTTCAAACGACTGGGTTCGAGGTTTAGTCGTGTTAGACGATATGAGCTATCGAATAGACGAAGTCGGCGGCGGTTCTAATACCTTCAATATTCCGGCAATAGTACCGGACGTTCAAGACATTACGACGTTTATTAGATCAAGCGAAAGCGATAGCGATGATCTAAGCTCAACTTCTCTACAAATTATCGATAGTTCAAACGCAAGCGCCGCTGATATAACTTGGAATCTTAACGACTCGGGTTTCGTAACGTGTCATTATAGAACAAGCGAAGGCAATCTAACTTGGGATAGTACCGGCATTAGAGATTTACTCGGATTTACTGGCAACGAAACGCCAGTAGTCGACGGCGTTTATAGTCGTTTAACCGCTTCTCAATATAGCGATGCGGTCTTATTCCCTAGCCGACCGCTTCAAGCTTACCATTCCCGACTCGAAAACGTAGGACAATTTAGACGTAAGATCGGCGGCGGCTATGCTTCAAATCATGTTGGCTCTTATGTAACGTCAATTATCAGTTTTGACCTAGACGCTAGACTAGATCAAAAAGACGATTATCAACGATTTATAAATCGCTTCTTACCTTTGGTCGGCGGCGGTGAACGAATTAATCTTTATCAAGATTTCGGCGACTCTCGGAGATCACTTAGAATTGATCAAGTTAAAGGGAATCAAGCCGAATATGACTTACTATATACTAGCGAAGAAAACGGCGAACGAGGTCGCTTAAGGGGTTCGCTTGTTACTGTAGACTATGATTTAATATATCCGAATCGCCTTCATAGACGAGTACCAGTTACGATCGAGATTGAAAACTTATGAGTAATTCATTTACAGACGAACCGGTTTTAGTTGAACCCGGAAGGGTCACGGCCGGCCAAACGATCAGAACTACCGAGATAGCTCGGCTTGCTGATCTTCAAAACTATTGTTTCGCCGTTGGCGGTACTCATAACGTAATTAGTCAAACGTTCGATGATTCGGGTTTTCGACAAGATTCAACGTCATTCGTTGAAATGGCTTCTTGGTATATTCCTAGATTATCTCGATCACATAACGAACTAAAGGTTCGAGTCAGTTCTTTTTGTCAAAGCTCCGGCGCTCAAATCAAGTTTACGCTCGGTTTCGCCTTGTCGGGTAATACCTACACGACAACGATAAACGTAACCGATACGGCTCGTTATGGTGGCGTTTTTGACGTTGCAACGATTACGGCCTTATCGACTGAAACCGAATCGTTCGCTTATCTAAATATGGAAGTTAAAGCTTCGGCTAGTAATGAAGTCGAAGTACTCGGCATTCAAGCGAACTGGTCGCCGATAAGCTCTCCAATTAGCGCCGGCGTTCATTATATCGGAACTAAAGAGTTCATACCACAGGGAGCAAACCAACAAGCCGCCGACAAACCGCTTTCAAGTCGTTTCGGCGTTGAAACATTACGAAACATTGAAACGCTAAGAACCCGAGGTCGAGTTCTTCTAAACTGGTCGGGAGTTCAAAACGCTTCGTCTAGCTTAGCAGCAAGTCAAGCGGCGAATCCTCCAATCGGCTTAGGTCACGGCGACCAAGTTCTTTTGAATAGTGAAGTCGCTTTATTCTCGGGAATGAATGAAATAGACGGCTTATCGATCAATCTATTCGCTAAGGTTGTCGGACTAGGTGTCGGCGAATCGATAACAGTTGAAATCTTCAATCATCGAATGACATTTAGTTCAAACGGCTGGCAAAGTTACAGCTTAGATTTATTGGCGAGCGAGGTCGCTAGATCTAATGAGTTCGGCTTATCAATGTATCGAGTCGGTATCGAAAGAAATGATTTAAATGCTAATGCTCTATTGAGTAGATTGAATCCGATTGCTAGTACTCCATATATAAGCGCTTTATCGATCATCGGAGTTTAGAATATGTTAATACCCACAAGCTTTCAAAAACTACCGAGCGTTGAAGGTTGTCAAAACGGAGCGGTTATCATGGGCGGTACGGTCGGACAAATGGCCGGCGCTTTAGCTCAACTATCAAACGCTAAATTTCTTGGCGAAGCTCATTATCCAGTAAGTCATACCTTATATGGTCGATATGGTTACAATACGTCAAACGGCGGTAATTCTATGCCTAGATCTTTATCAACATACAAAAGTAAACAGTATTACTTTTTATATCAATCGACGGCTCTTAGTGAACGCCTAGCGCTTATGATCAATTATAACGCTCTAACGCTAGACGATACACCAAACATAAAAGTAAAACTAAGGCCGTCAACTGGCAACGCTTACAACGCTACGCCAATCGACTACGGAATCGAATATACTAACGATTTACATATAGAAAGCGATACGACCGGAGCCGAGCAAGTTCGAACTTTGTTTACCGGTTGCGAGCTGATCGAAGCGCCAACGAATACGAATCCCGATTTACCTAGACCGCTTTACGTTCCTTCGGCGAACCGTGGCGATTTGCTAGTTTTAGAAATTGAACAAACCGGAGTCGCTTTAATCGGCGTTCACCTTTACGACATATTCGAAAGCAATGTAACGCCGTAAACGTTCCACGTGGAACATATAGAAAGAAGCATTATGATTAACAGTGAAAACGGCCGGAGAGTCTTCGCTTTAGAAATCGGCGGTCTACTATATCGCTATCATTCAACTAAACCGCCGGCTTCGACTAGCCTAGATTCTGAAATAGCGACCGGAATAAACTATATAGATCGAGAAGGAATACTTACGATCGGTTCATTTAATGCTAGTATCGACCCGAGCGGCGGAATCGGTCAATACTCGGCGATTACTATAACACTAGCGATTGATAAAAAAGGTGATCTTGGCGAACCCGGAACGGTCTTCGGTCGATGCGGCGCTAGATCGGCGAGTACAAAAGCCCAGCTTACTAATAGTCTAACGAGAACCGGCGCTCAAGTTTTCGTAGATACAAACTTAACTAGCTTAAGCTATCCTCGTCTTATGCATATCGGCGGCGAAACGGTTCGAGCTTCGGCGGCGCTTAGTACTCGATTGATCGTAAGCGATAGGGGAGTCGGAAATACACCGGTTCAAAACCATTCAATCGATTTAGAAGGTTCGCTAGTTCCGGAGATAACGACAGAAATAACCACGTTTAGAGGACGACGAGCTAAGCTCTACGGCGCTCATCAGTACCCGGACGGCTCAACTAGTGACTATATCGAAATCATTAACGGCATTATCGAAGCGTCTCCGAGCGTTGAGGACGGCCAAACTATATCGCTTTCGCTTGTACCTTTAACCGCCTTAATCGATACCAGTTTAAGCGATAAAGTTAATCAAACTAGACTCTTGAATAATTATCATTATTTTGACGGTCAATTCGGCTCGGCGATTGAATACGCTACAGAGTTAAATCAAGATGTAACGCCTAGGGTTTATGTATTCCCGGACACAGCTTCGACGCTAACCGCTTCGACATATCAAATACAGTTAATCGATAATAGTTTTTTTCAAACTGATTCAAGCTTATTAGATTTCGACCCAAGTTTACCAAAAGGTAACCAAGCCGATACATATAGCGAAGCGCACCCACGCTATCCAAGATTTCAAAAAACGTTTGAAGCGATTTCAAGCGAAGCTAGTTACCCGACGAGCTTAACAGACATTACGACCGGGTCGACGTTGACTTATCAAGTTTACGCTGATTCAACTATTAGCGATAGTTTGACCGCTTTAGAATTAACTCCGACTTTAAATATTCCTTTACCAAGAACCGAACTTAAGTCGCATAGCTTAGGAAATGGCGAGCTTGTTCAATGGCCGAATGTTCTAAATGATGTTATGACAAGCGCCGGCGCTAGTTCTGCGACTGGCTTCGACGGTGCGGTCGCAAAATGGCGTTTTGACTCGGGTAATCAAAGAATTCTAGCGAGCAAAACCACGACGAGCCGATACCCGGCGACCGTTTATTTTTGGACGACTCAATATGCATGGCGACAATATGCGACGAGATACGCTAGACGACCGAAATTTTTTGACGCTACCGGCGATCGAATCGAGCTAGATTCTTTAAGCCGGCTTAGTTATCCTCTCGATATTGGAACTGGTAGCGACCCATATATCGAAGACTTTAGAGAACCCGATTCACATTTAGTTAAATCAATTCGTATTGAACCCGGAGCGCCGGCGGCGACTTTAGAATTAAGAGAAGTCGCTAAAGCTTGGTATCAACTTTACGAAAGCGTGATATTAACCGAAGGTTCGCTAGGTTTGCCCAGTACAGCGACGGCCGGCGTTTACTATTGGCTAACTGTTCATTACTACGACCGAAGAAGCGACACGACAAAGACCCAGTATTTTGAAGTTAGCCATGCCACGGCGGCGACTTTCGGCGGTGGTACTATCGGTTACAAGCTACACCTTAAAAGCGGTCAAAACTTAAGCCGGAATACTTCATTCGGCGACTGGCCAAATAGAGAACGAGCTTTAATTACTAGAGGCGGTCGATTCGTTGGCGAACGTGTCGGCGTTGCGCTTTTGAAATTACTTGAAAGCGGCGGCGGTGGTAACATAAACGGAGACTATGACGAGCTTTCAATCGGTCTAAACATTTCAAGCGATGACATAGACGAAGCGAGCTTTTTAAGAGTCGGAGCGACTTCGCCGTTTATGTTAAGCGATCAATACGCCGGAGACGGTACGGATTTAAGATCTACATTCGAGTCGATTTTAAAGCTTCTCGGCGCTGCTTTAGTAATGAAGCGAGATAGCTCGACCGGACGTTCTAAGATAGCTCTAATACCTATCGGCGCTGAACGCTCAAAAGCGACCGCTTTAACAATAAGTGAAAATGACTGGTTAGTTGATCCGGTGCCGACTTGGGATATTTACGAAGATATAGTCACGCAAATCGCTTTTAATTATGACTTTGACCCAAACGAAGAAAGCTACCGATCAAACGTTTTATTCAATGATCAAGAAGCCATAAACAGATACGGCGGCGAGCGTTCAAAAGTGACTCTTGATTTACCCGGCGTTTCTAGTGATCAATTCGGGCGTGGTGTCGGCGATAGTTACGACGCATTCGTCCCGGTAGCTAGTCGCATATTTAATTTATTAGCGAATCCGCTTCGTTTGTGGCGCGGCTCTATTAGTACCGGTTCAAGTATCTATTTAGATCTAGGTTCTTATTTAGATATTAGTTCAAGCCATTTAAAAGGCTATGGCGATAGCTACGGCGTGACTAATGAAATCGGTATGATTCGTTCAATTAATCAGAATCTAACAGACGAAGGAACCGAGCTAGAATTAATTACGACCGGTTTAGCCCCGGTCGCTTGGAATGCTAGCGCTACAGTTGCAACTATTCCGACGACTTCAAGTATCACAATCAACGCCGATGATTTCAGCGAAGACGATGTAAGCTTTTTTAGCGTTGGTGATGTAGTCGACTATATACCGACCGGCGATCAAGATAATTCGATAACTGGTTTAGAAATCGATTCAATAAGCGGTTCAACTATAACATTTACCGCTAATCATGGTATTACTTCGGCGGCCGGAACGATTGAACCGACGACTTATTCTAACGCTTCAAACGATCATAAACTCGACGGCTATTTAGCAAATGCTAATAATGTGTTAAACTCAACTGTAGACGCTCAAAAGTATAGTTAATGTTCCACGTGGAACACAAAACTTAAATGAAGGTGAAATCATGTCTAAACTAACAAAAGCGGATTTATTAGCTCAAAACGAAGAACTTAGAGAGACGTTAAGACGTACTCAAAGAGCCCTTAATCAAATCGAAATCGCCTTACCGGATTTACCCGAGGTCGGCGAAGCTGATAATAGACCGAGCTATTCAACCGACCATACGGTCGAAGCTCTTATACGAGCTAGATCGGAATGGGAACGAGTCGTAAAAGACCCTAGCGATCGAGTTAATTCCTACATTCGAAGCGCCGAAGGTATCGGCTGGTCAAGTCAACCCGATTATGTTCGAAACGGTCAGTTCGCTTGGTGCGGCGCTTTTGCGGCTTTTTGTTATACTAGCGTTAAGATGAGCATTCGTAAAAAAGTCTTTCCAAGTACTTATAGAATGTTCGAAGCATGGGCTAAGACAAATCGAAGAATCGCAATCGATTGCGTAGCTCCCGGCGATATAGTCGTTATTTATGCCGGATCAAAAAAGCGCTGGGGGGATCATATTACTTTATGTGTAAACGTATGCGACGGATATATAGAAACGATCGAAGGAAACGCTAAAGGTACGCTCGGCGATGATACTTACGGCGAAGGCGTAATCAAACAAAAACGAAGCTTCGATCAGATCGCTTACGTTTACAGACTTCAAGCGGTTGATTTCGATGAATAAGCCAATTATTGAACAGTTAGGCGGCCGGAAAGCTATGGCTTTTTATGCGGCGCTTTTATGTAGTTTTATCTTAGCGCTTTCGGGTAAAGCGAACGGCGAAACGCTAGGCTTAATTGATACCCTTTATTTAGTTTTTGCTGGTGCAAATGTCGCCGCTAAGTCGAAGATTAATCAACAAAATAAAAATACAGAAACGAAAGAGGTTTCGAAATGAGCGTAACTCCTCCAATTACCGCCGGTCGATCTATTGTAAATTATAATGCTTCAAGCGTGAATGATACAGACTGGCACGACCTAAACAGTTCAGATTTCTATGATTTGATCACCGGTGAACAGTTAGCCGCCGATCGGCCTTTTTCTTATGTCGGCGTTTTTAACGGAAATAGCTCAAGTTTTGCTTATGTCAAGTTAAGAGCTAGAACTTTAGCGAGCGATGGTAAAGGAAACACGGACGGAGTCGTAGCGATTCCCGGTCGCTGGTCTTTAGATGTAGCAGCTATCGACGGCGGTTCAAATGTAACAAACATTTCGTACGCCAAAGCGGCCGGCGGTGATACCTTCATTATTTACGCGGGGTTTAATTGATATGAGTATTAAATTTGAAGCATTTCCAAGCGCCGGCGGTGCCGGTACTGATACGCTAGACGATGTCACCGGGAGAGGTTCGTCGACTACAAACGCTATTACGGTCGGCGGTGTAACAATCGGAACTGAATATACATTACCAGCGACCGACGGTTCGAGTAATCAGTATTTGAAAACGGACGGAGCCGGAAACCTAAGTTTCGCCGCTTTGGATATTACCGGCGGTCTTGAATACAAAGGCGAATACACCGGTCAAAGTCTTGTAACCGCTGAAAAAGGCGACTTCTATATCGTTAGCGGAAGTCAAACGCTAGCCGGCGTTTCGCTTAGTTCCGGGGATCATATCGTTTTTAATAATAATGCTACTGATCCCGTTTTAAGTACTCAGTTCGATGTAATTGATAATACCGAAACTACTCCTACGCTTGACGCTGTAACGACTCAAGGGTCTTCGACGACTAACGACGTAACCGTAGGCGGTCTAACTGTTCAAGGCGATATAAGCGCAGACGGTAATTTAACTAGATCAATCGGCGACGAAACAAACCGATTTATTAGCTATTTCGGAGACGTGAACGGAGCGATTCGCTTTAAAGCTAAAAACAATTCCGGCGCTCAAATGACCAAAGGTCAAGTCGTTACAATTACCGGCGTAAGCGGTACTATTCCGACCGTTGATTTAGCGGACGCTAACGACTCGGCGAAAATGCCGGCTTTCGGTCTTGTATATGCTAACGCTAATGATCAAGCCGAGGTTCAAATCGTTTCATTCGGTAATCTTGAAAACGTTAATACTGGTTCATTTACGGCCGGCGATACTCTGTTCGTAAGTACTACCGCCGGAGCGCTTACAGCAACGAAGCCGACCGGAGAAAGCTCATTATTACAAAATATCGGTCGAGTAGTTCGAAGCGACGCTAGCGCCGGCGTTATTATCGTCGGCGGTGCCGGAAGAACGGCGGCGACTCCGAACCTTGATCAAGATAAAGTATTTCTTGGAAACGCTTCAAACCAAGCAACGCCGACCGCTCTTAGTTCAATCGCTCTTAGCTCGTTTAATGATGACCTAAGCTATCTAGTACCGAGTAACAATCTAAGCGACTTAGCTTCGGCTTCAACGGCTCGAACTAACCTCGGTCTAGGTACTTCGGCGACTTTAGACGTAGGAACGACGGCGAATCTAGTCGTTCAGCTTGACGGCTCGGCGAGATTGCCAGCGGTTGACGGTAGCCAGTTAACAAATATAAGCGCTACGGATTCAACTAAATTAGCAATCGCTAATAATTTAAGCGATCTAGCTTCGGCTTCAACGGCTCGAACTAACCTCGGTCTAGGTACTTCGGCGACGCTTGACGTAGGAACGACGGCGAACTTAGTCGTTCAGCTTGACGGCTCGGCGAGACTTCCGGCCGTTGACGGTAGCCAGTTGACTAATTTACCCGGAGCGAGCGCCGCAAGCGAAACAGTAGCCGGCCTTATTGAAATCGCTACGGATTTAGAAGCGCAAGGCGCTACGGCTACGGATAAAGCTTTAGTACCGAGTAATTTAAGTTCAATCGACCTCAGCTCGCTTAATGACGATCTTAGCTATTTAGCACCGAGTAACAATCTAAGCGATCTTAATAACGCTTCAACGGCTCGAACTAACCTAGGTCTAGGTACTTCGGCGACTTTAGACGTAGGAACGACGGCGAATCTAGTCGTTCAATTAGATGCTTCGGCAAGATTGCCGGCGGTTGACGGTAGCCAGTTGACTAATTTACCCGGCGGAAGCGCTGCTAGTGAAACGGTCGCCGGCGTTATTGAAATCGCTACTAATTTAGAAGCGCAAGCGGCTACGGCTACGGATAAAGCTTTAGTACCGAGTAATATCGGTTCAATCGACCTCAGCTCGTTTAATGATGATTTAACTTATCTTACAGATATTACGAGTGAAAGCTTAGGAGATTTATCTGATATAGCATTAGGTACATTATCGAGCGGTGAAGTACTTAGTTATGACGGTACAAACTGGATAAATAGTGCTTCTAGTGGCGGCGGTTATACTGTTAGCAATAAAACGAGCGCCGACTTTACAGCCTCTAATAATACATTCTATTATGTAAATACTGCGAGTGGCACCACAACTACAGCCACTTTACCTGCTAGAACATATTCTGCCACTGATGAGCGCATTAAGTTTTTTAATCATGGAGATGGACTTTTAAGAGTGCTCGAAGTCAGCAATCCAACTCGTATTCATCCAAATGAAGCTGGCGATGATGGTGGAGGTATTGGCTCATCTTGGAAAATAATTGGTTCTCGCTCTGTTATTGAATTTTTAGGAATACCTAATACATATAATTGGGAATGGGCTATTAGTGCTCAGCTCGAGCTTGGCAAAGATACATTATCTAATGATGGTGATGTTTTGCGCTATGATTCATCTACTGATCAAATGACAGCGTTACCTTACACATTCCCAACAAGTGACGGTTCGGCGAATCAAATTTTAAAAACAGACGGCGCTGGCGCTTTGACTTTTATTGATCAACCCGGCGATTCGCCTACACTTACCAGCGCTTCGCCAAGTTCGAACTATACGATTTCGACTTATTCGGGAACCGAAGAAATATTTATTCTGACACCTTCGGCGAATATTTCGGTATTCTTACCGGCGGCGGCTACGGTCGGAAGCGGCTATAAATATCATATTAAAAACATGGCTTCGGGTTTCACTTTAACGATTGACGCTAATAGTACTGAAACTATCGACGGAAGCGCTACGATCGATATAACAAATCAATATGAAGCGTTAACGCTAGTTACGAACGGTTCAAACTGGTTCATTATCTAACGAGTAGAGTATGAGTTATAACAATATAAAAAGCGTTACCGGAACGTTTCTAGTTTATTTAAAAGCGAGTTCATCGGCGCTAACTACTGGCGACGCTATACCATACGCTTTAGTAACAGGTACGAGCGGCCACGGCGTGACGGTTTCAAACGGTGTCGTAACTTTACCGGCCGGCGAATGGATATGCTACGCTACGGCCGATACTGACTCGATTAATGATTCATTAGAAGCTAAATGGTACATTGATTCGACTTTAAATACTGACTTTCCGCATATCATTGTAAATGCTTATTTAAACTCGCCTTATTATACAGATATGAAAAGCGCCGCTTACGCTACAAACGGCGGTGTAACTATAGAACTTCGTTTAACAAGTGCGAATGTAACGACTGATTCAGAATGTGATCTAGTAATCTATGGGGTTAAATCATGAGTTATAGAGTAAAACGGGGCGCTTTTGCCGTCGGTATTGTTGACTCGGGTCAAGATACAGGTACGCAAACTATGACTAAATTGTCACTTGATAGCATTAGAACAAGCGCCGGCTTGTTTCATTCTACGAAATTATTTATTAGCGGCTTAGCGTTTAGCGATACTTATTTCTACGATACTGGCGGCGGTGCTCCTAATCTTCCACCAAACGGAAGTCATTCCCCAGCATCGACCGGGGGGTTCGGTTTTGATTCAACTGACGGATACAGCGTTTTTTACGGTGCCGGCGCTGTCGGTTGTGCAAAATACACAAATGATGAGCTAGCTATTTATTATTACGAGCGAAATGATGATAACCATTCTGTCGATAGTTCGATTTGCGTAGTTTTGTGAGATATTAAAATGACTTATATTCCTTTTTTCGAGAATCCAAACGCCGACAAATCACAAGGCGTACTCGGAGTTCCGGCAAATCTAAATGTGAATACTAGAATACCTTGTACAAGCGTAACTCATAGCGGTATTTCAAATTCAAGCGGTCAACTGGTGATTAATAGCGGTTTATCAGTATTATTGACTGCTAGCGCTTTTTTAGTCAGAGACACGACCGGCGGTTATTTAGTATATCAATGGTATGACGTAACAAATTCATCTTGGCTTGGTCGAGCTTGTCAAATCAGTACTGCGCTTTATACTGATGACGCTAATAGATATAGCTCTCAATCGTTTGCTAGATGCGTTTTAGTAACTACAGCTCAAACGACCGTTGAATTAAGAATTAAATCTATT
>Ga0255751_10001195_pt1 | contig 24782 bp, 17 predicted proteins | sample 071ome_20_FD_179951 | JGI IMG/M metagenome (GOLD analysis project Ga0255751, IMG submission 179951) | Coastal salt marsh microbial communities from the Groves Creek Marsh, Skidaway Island, Georgia - 071412BT metaG (version 2) | ecosystem: Environmental > Aquatic > Marine > Intertidal zone >... | reverse complement strand
TAGAATATTCGACACTATTTCTAGTAAAACATGCCATTAGCTACAATTAATTGATAAGTTTATACCCACATTTAAGTAGATAGTTTTGTTAGTGAAATTAGCCATACATCCTATATTTGTAAACGATATAGTATTACCATTAATAGTGTAAGCCAAACCGTTTTGATATAAATACTGGAAATGGTTATTTACTGCGTTCACCCATTGAGCGTTTGTCGGAGCATCGCCCGAACCATATCCCGTATAAAATAACTCTTGAACTATAATATCTGAATCTAGTCTCAAATCTATATACCATGAAGAAACTATAGAGTTTAAATTACAATCCGCGGTAGTATATCCACTACTTGTAATCATATTAGTTATCTGAGAATTCAAAATTATTTCCCAATCAATAGACGGATATAAGTTACAATCTACTGTTTGGTCCACACAATCGTATTTGAATAATGGTCCTGTAATTGAACACGGCGTACAAGGGACAGGAAGAATTTCACATCCCCTTTGAACTCGATAAACAAATTTTTGTCTGTCAAATTCTGAGTTTGACATCTTCTGTCCACCTGACCATAATGTGGACGCCGGAACTACTTGTTCTACCAATCTCATCCAATAATCACCAATACCATTAGTAAAATCAATCATCTTTTGATATGTGTATTTATTGGAAGGGATATTTACAGCCTGTTCCGATGTCAAATATTTCCAATAGATAGATTGTAATGTTGGATACCCACCCGTCTTTGATGATTGTGTTTGTCTATTACGAACATTAATCATATTTTTATAGAACGTCTGAGCAAATTCAAAGAATGTTTTCTGTTTTGGTCTAGGATTAACCACAGTCCAATCAATTCCACCCGGTGTTGGATATGGTGATGTTAATCCTGAAGATGGTATAGGGTAATCATATTTCCTACTCATGTCCCATACATCATATACAAGACCTTGCCCCATATTTAGATATAATTCAATATTTTTTCTATTTAGAACTAATCTATCATCCGTAACCCTATAGTAGGCATTAAAAGCCCCTGAACTTTTTCTCAATCCTGTCGTGTCTTGAGCCCAAGATTTAAGATTATCCTTAATCGATACTAATTGATACCCTTTATCCATGTATGGGAACTCACGGTATCTATCAAAGTATTTTTCACCATAGGTATACGGTTCAAGTTCTGTTTGAATATTTGGATTTTGACCTGTAAAAACAGAATTTACCAAGTCTAATTTTTGAGGTGACCTATGTTTTGGTGTTTGTTCATACCAACCTGAACCCATTTCAAAGAAATAGTTATTTGTGAAAGTGGGATTCGTTGGGTAACCCTCAGAATCGATAGGGTAATCATTTCTATTGGTGTCAACAAATGATGTTTGTGATGTTGGTGTGAACGCAGTGAAAGTAACTCCTTTGATTTTATAAGTCGTAGACGGGTCCAAGACTGGCAATATCTCTAATTTTGTACCACCAGACAAAGAGTTATATTCTTCATTAAATTCTTGAATGTTGATAGGACCATCCGCCATGTAAATAGTTTCATTGAACTCTATCAAGGCTTTAGGTGCTCCCACCATTCTCATCAAAAATTCAATCGATTGACGGGTACCCTTCGTCTTATATAGATAACCCGAATTGATAATAATTTTTCTGTAGTATTCGTAATTTAATTCACGAGGTGTTTTGTCCCTTGTTTGTCCAGGATATATGGATTGATTTTTAGTTCCAAATATTGAGGTCAAAAAGTCTTCATTTGTAATCGGCGAGTTATTAGCGTCAAAGCCAAGTGTTTGTGCTAAATTTTTTAGTAACTCCGAAGGAATATCATTTTTTGGTAAGTAATTGACAGAATTTATATACGCTAAACCATCTATGAATTTCTTTGTTTCATCAAAACTTCTACCATAAATTTGTAAAACCTTCTCTAATTTTTGGTCACCAGTATCAAATTCCTTTAAGGTGCCTGATATTAAGAACCTACTTATAAGATTGGTTCTAAAACTATCCATTGCAATTGCAATGTCATTTAATTTTTCAAGGTATACCGTGAATTTTTCAGTAACAATATCAATATTCCACAAACCATATATCGGCCATGTGGCCTTTTCAGCGGAATTATAAAATTTACCCGAATTGTCTTCTCTTGGAACACTGAATGTCGCAGTATATTTAGGACTTACTAGTCTATTCAATAGAAATTGTTCAACCTCATCAAAATCTTGACTAAAAATAACTTCAGTTTCATATTTGTTAGGTCTTAAGAGTAAAGATTCCGTCGTTGTAGTTCCTGTTAATGGATTACCTTGAACGGTAACGGTAATTGTTCCGGCAGATAGGGACTGTGAAGCAACAAAGTCACTTAATTTGTATTCCGTTTCACCAGTACCAATAAAAAGAGAATATTTCAAGTAATTTCTTGACATATTCCTTATTGGATGGACCGCCATCGGTCGTAATTGGATATTTCTATCTGAATTTACACTATAATCAATATCCAACGGGTTTTTAATTCGTGTTACATCAATTTCAAAAGTGGTTTCATCGTCAATAGCATCATATGAAATGTTAGTTGCAGTATTAGCCGTTGTATAGTCAGTATAAAGACGGTCAACTTGAATCGCAGCAGGAAAAAAATTGATTATTTTATTGACAGACGCTGAAAATCTCTTTTGTAGTGAACCATACAAAGAGAAGTTAGTAACATTAGAAATATCGTAATTTGGATATACACCATATTCTTTAGCTTGTAACTTTTTGGACTCCTCAATAGACTCGATTTGAAGATTCTCCAAAGTATATGGTGTCGAAAACACTCCATTATCAAAAGTTCTATTAACCTTTTCAACAACAGAGGTAGTAAACTCAAAATTACCTTGCGTCAATCCACCACCCTCAACTACTTGAAAACCTACTAAGTCAGGTGAGAAGGAATCACTACCAGCCGGAGGTGCTGGAGGGTAACGATATTTCTTATTCGACGCCATTAATTAATTACACTATTGAAATTTTTACTGAAATCGATATTATCACCCCTATCTTGACGAACTTCAAACAATAAGTTGTTAAACTCATCTCTAATTTCAAACAAGTTATATTGTTTGTAGATATTGTTAGATGGGTCATATAATGTGTAAATACCATCTTCCATACTCTTAGTTTGATTGCCGTAAAGTGCGATAGCGAGAGTGTCAATATCGTGTTCAGCCATTTCAATATCTAATGTAATTGGATTGAAGAACGTATTTGTGATAATAATATCTTGGTCAGGCTGCCCAATATATGGTGTTGCATTTGGTTTATTAGAAGGTGCACTTGATGGTGATAGTGTGCAGAACATCAAGTCACTACCATTCTCAACATAACGGTATCTGATAGATTTTTGTGAACTGTTAGTTAAGTTTGTGGTAACAGGTTCACAATAGAATGATGATGTGACAATTCTATAGAAATTAGGTATTTTAGTACCATCATCATTCAAATATTCTACCCTGAATCCCACCAATCCTTGAGCAACAAATTTATTTCTGAACTTAGGGTCAACATTATTTAAATCAACGATAATCCCTTTGACATTCGGTAATGCAGATAAAACACCACAATCAGTAATTGTAGTTCTTATCTCGGCAGGACGAATATACAGTGTGTAAATACCCTTTTCATTGAACTCTGTTGATGGTAGAGTCAGATTATACATACCACCCAAAATTTCATTTGTATTTCCACCAGTATTATTGTTGTGGAAATAAGGGGTTAAAATAGTAGCAGCATCTAAAGTTTTTAAGACAAAGTCTTCGGTTACGTCTCTACTTGGAGTGTAATGCATGATGATTTCCACATCTTCAGGAGACATATCTGCTGGTCTTGTAATACCGTAACTTCCTAAAGCCATTCTTTATACTTTATTAATTTTGTAGAAACCATAACCATAACGTGTTAAGTCTCCGATGTTATCGACTTCACCCAACCTCTCAATTCCTTCAAACGCTGAGTTTTTGCCTCTTTCAATAAATACCTCACTCTGAATTTCTGGTGAGGAAACCATATCTAATAATACTTCTTGTTTTGTAATAGCACTAACACTTAAGTCATTTGCCGTTAATCCCGATGAATTTTCCATATATAAAGTTGTTCCATCAGGATAATCATAATAGGTCACATCATTAATTGTGTATGCAGTATAATCATTGTTGATTTCATCAATCACACCATATATTTGCCCATTTTTGATGATTGGGACATTTGTAGCATACTTCACAGTACCATAATTACCTAAACTAGTTAATCTACTTTTAGTGTAACCAGTTACCATAAACGGAACTGAAACATAATTAGAAGAAACCTGCGAACTTATATTATTTTCGGCGTCTCCACTGAATATAAAGTCATATGATAAAGGTGTTCCTGACCAATTACCTCCTTGAGGAGTAAATGTAATGTTACCTTCAGGATTTGTTATTGTAATATTACTAAATGGTACTGTAATTGTTTTTTTTACTGTTGTAACCCCCCATGGATTTGTTTGTGTTATAGTTACAGTAAACGCACTACTATATGAATATGTATGACTTAAATAAGACGGTGATGTTGAATTAATAGATTGAGTTCCACTTCCATCTCCCCAATCAATAACATAATCGGCAAGTTGTAAAAATTTTTTGAATTCTTTATCTGAAGTATTGTATACAAATAATTCAAAAGGACTTGTTGTATTTGCAGAGTATACGAAATTATTGACCACGTCTTTTTGTAAAATATATCCATCGAATGGTGTGTAATACCCTAAATCATTGTATGTTTGTGTAAAAACAATAGGTAGTGTCAACCCTGTTAAAAGTGACGAGCCATTAGTACCACCACTTAAAATTTCTGTCATAGCAGAATACACACCAAAGGTATTACCACTATAAGTTTCTTTGATGATGTCATCGCTCAATACCCCAGGAGATATCAAATAGTATGTTCTGTCTGACTTCATTATGGATTGATATATTCATAAAAATTTATGGGTGTTTGAATTCCTACTCTCGTACCACCAACGGTTTCAACTCTATAATCATAATTATCATAGTCCAATATTAATTTATAATAGAACTTTTGAGATTTTTGGAAGTTATATTTGTCACCAAAGTTTGATTGTGGTTCATTTGTCATTCTAATAAACTGACCACTCTTGGCATTAAAGAACTTACACGACATATAAAATTCATCTAAGTTTATATAATCTCTACTCTTTAACCAATACACAAAAAACCCTTCTTTATCTCCCACATAATCTAAGTTATACTTTGGTTTCCTAACCTCTACATTTTTTGAGTTCAATGATTTGGTCATCATTTCACCTTGTTGTGTTGGTAAAATAATTGTGAAATAATTTTTTTGAGTTTCAGCATTTGTAGTATCGTAAAAATCTATCTTGAAGAAACTATTTTTAAAAGCATTAGAATAGTAATACATTTCTAATACTGAGAAACCTTCGTCTTCATAGTCAATAACCCAATCATTGGAAGTTGCCGCACTAATATCCACATTTGACGATAAGAAATAAAAATCATAGTTGATGTCATATCTTTGTGTCGTTCCACTTGTCCATAGTTGATGTTCAAACCGAGTTACTTCGAAATCTTCAGGTGGATTCACTATTTGTTCCACTACCTCTTGTTCATAAACATCTATAGAGTCGGTTCTACCCTCCATATCCCAAGTTATCTCAATTGGTATTTGAAGTTTTCTCTCTATTCCGTTATTTGAAAATCTATACTTATTCACAGTCATCAAAAATTGGTTGGATTATACCTAAAACCTTTTGGTTAAGGTTTCTTTGTGGTGGACTTTGTAGAAATATTATTTCCTTAAATGGGTAATGTGCGTTATTTAAAAATGGATGGTCTACACCCACATTTGCTGAATCAACATATCCGTAGGGATATAAATCTCTCCATCTCCATTTTTTTTCAAAATTGGAGAAAAATGAATAATCAGGTATATTATCCACTTCACCTTCAAGTGAGGTTTCTATGTAATCCGAGAATTCCCTAACCTGAATACTATAGTGAGGATAATATGTGTATCCAACAGGTAAGTCTATTGCGTAACCCGTTTGGAAATGAACAGAATTATAATTAAATTTATGAACCATAGGTGATAATACAGTTTCTTTCATTTCGAAATCATTCCACTCACAAAAATCACCCATTAATGTATCACCAACACTTAAGTCCTCGTTATAATAAAATGTTTTATTATTAACCTGATATGATGATACCGGAATATTATCTTTATTTCCCGAATTTGATTGAGACCACCAAGTATCGATTGAAGACTGTAAGAAGTTAAAATCCCACCCGATGTTTAGTGCAGATGTGTTATTACCATACGGTTTATTGAACCATCCCATGTAACCTTTATTTATTATTGTTACAAATAACTCAGTAAGTGGTCTATTTTGATTATCTTTATAATCATCTATATTAATATCTTTTTCGAAAGTAAAACCGTAACTTTGACTATCATTTTTTACCGATATTCTTTCTGTATTGTTTGGGGTTAGTGCCTTGTATTCTAATTTTTTATCTGATTGAAATATGTTATTTTCAAATCCCATTTTTGTCAGATTATAATCTTTCACATCGGTCAAAATCTTATGTCTTCTTACATAATATTCTGACGTGGTCTCACCAGTATTTGACCTGTTTAGAACTCTTTTAAATGTTCCTGTAACATTATTTTCAAAAGTATTACCCGTATATCCTAAATCAAATATTGAAAATATTTTATCTTCAGACCCATAATTTTCATCACCAAGTTGATATACTTGGAAATACCTTTCACCATTATAGTCAAAAGAAAGTTTTACCATTTCACCACCCGATAAATTATGTTTAGTACCACAATAAAAAGTTATGAGTGGTTTACCATTATATTTTGTTCTTTTGATAACAAAAGGAACCCCGTCAGCAGCAGTAAACAATGTTGTCGTATTGAATTCTTCATTATGATAAGACATTGATTGTCCTGTCACATTTTCATAAGCATAACTTAAATACATCGTCCAATTATATGTTGATGCACTTTTACTAACAAAAGGAATATGCCCGTTAACAGATGTCCCTCTAAAGAAATTGAATTCATTAGCTTGTGGGTATCCTTTCCATACATTATTTTGAACTGATGAAATAGGGTCTAAATAATACAATGAGTTTACATATGGTGTATAATTTGTTATACCCGAAACTATGTTGTTAAAAATATTAGTTAATTTTCCCGTAACTCTAAATGTGGAGCTTTTTTGTCTTTCCTCATCAAATCTCTCAGCCAAATTTAAAATAACAGTTCTATCTCCGTCAACAATAGTTCTTCTATCACCATTTAAACTGACCTGTAAACCAATGTCCTCTGTAGGCGCACCTTTGTATCTTTCTTCACTAGGTACAATTCTTATATTGTTTGGTTCTTTACTCATAATATATCAGAATTGAATACAAATTTATCAATGAACCTATTCATTGAACTTCCACCTTTTCTTAAACCAAAATAGAAGAAATATGGTGAGCCCATCATAAAGGCATCAGGTCTATTATTCATAGTAGATTTTGGTTCTATCTGTGTTCCATTAATTTTAGAATTATATATGTAACCAGGTCTTCTAATAGACGGACTAACACCTTCTGAGTCAAACTCAGGACCCGATAACATTCTATCAATAGACTGATACTTAATAGAATCTATACCACCAGATTGTTTTTTAGTATACCAATCATTATCTTCTGTTCCAAAAATTGTAGAACCATTTGTCAATTCCCATTTGTAGAAAGGAATTTCTTGGTCATTAAAACCATAGTAATCATATAAGAAACTACCTTGAACATCTTGGAACGTAAATCTACCAGGTGTTATCATATCTCTATTTACTGTGTTAGATTGGAAGAACACACCTAAAGTTGGATGATTATTATCTTCTAAATAAATCACATCATCATCTGAATAATTAGTACCCAAATAAGGGATAACACCATATTCAGAATTTATACTCAATAATTGGCTCATATCCCCATCCAATCTACTATTAGGTCTAGAGAATAGTCCTTGGACTGACGCGTCCCCTAAACCAATTATTTGACCCCAAAAACCTGAACTTGTAAGTCTAGATATTGCAAATAATTGTAATAAATCAGAGGTATCGTTATATGAAGAAGTTCTGATTGTATCAACAATATAACCTTGGAATTCAGGATTATAACATATTTCTTTTATAAATCTATCTCGTGGACCTAAATCCATAATAGTTGTAGGATTACCTAAGAACTTAGTATTAGCCGCGTTGGTTTGCCCTAATATGTTTTGTTGTGGAGTATTGTCCCTTCCAATAAACCCATTATTATATGGAGATACTCTATAGAAGAATGAATTGTTTTGTTCCTGATATATGATAGTATCTTTACAATATTGATACTCAGGATTTGTCAAGAATTTACTACTATTAATATCATTAGAATATATATCATCTTTTTGGAACGCAAACATATAAAGAGAACCATTAATCCAATTGTTTACAAAGGTCAATGAAACAACATTATTACAAAGTGCAAACATCATCCTAAACCTTGCTTTCCATTCAGCAATTGATTGGATATCTTCTAAAATCGCAAAGTTTTTAGTAATCAAATAATAACAACCTTTATACATTTTTTTGACCTCTTTAGCCTTGTCAACATAATAACACTTATCATCCTCAGGTAGAACACCAATATTTTGTCCATCACCTGAATAACATTCTAAAGGCACCATACCATCACAAGAGAAAGTTGCGGTAATCGCAGAAGAAATTGAACCAGCATCCTCGTTGAAATCATCTGAACCATCTCCGAAACCATCATTACTTCCAGTTGAAATCTTTACCGTTGAACCATCTTCATTGACCTTATAGACAGCAAACTTAGAGTTTTGGTGTAAAACAAATCTCTTATCATGAGTATCCGATGTTGGGAGTCTATCTGTCCTCATCAAAGTATATTCATTGTCTGACATAGTAATAATATCATTAGGATATAGTCTATAATATGTTGGTGACATAAAGACATAATCAGTCTCATTATTATTAGGCTTGTCTTTACAGAACAACGCACCTACACCTTCAACAATTTCATCATCATAATAACCCCATCTATAGTCATTATTACCTGTACTAGTAACACTTATCATCTTATCCCAACTACCACTATTTTTAACACTTACAGTATTATTAGTAGTAGAAACAGAATTACCTAAACTTTTGGTTGCAGTAACAGACATACCAATTTTTTCTTTGTCTTTAGATGAATAAGCACTGTAATTTCTGTGAGATGTAGTAGAATAAGTTTGGTAATCCGTTTGTGATGGTGTAAATGTAAATGACTTGAAAAATAGTCTTCTTGATGCACTATCAGTACCTGCATTTGTTGAAACTTCGTCGTGTCTTACTATACCCTTATTACCTGAAGAGGAATATGGTTGAATAGGTAGGTTAAGATAATAATCACCACTAACCTTAACTGGTCCACTTAATGATGTATAACCGTATAATTTACTTAAGTTATATTCGACATTCTGTCTCGGTGTATTTGGGTCAACTCCCCTAACCAAAAAGACAACAACCATGTTCTGCCACTCTGAATTTAATTGAACCACAGGAACATTAAACTCAAACTCTTTATTTGCATTATCTGTTGGATAATAATCAGGGCCTTCTCCAGCATCTTTTTTAACTTTTTGCCATCCGAATAAATATCTTTTAGCAAATGTGTTATTATATGATGTATCATACCCTACCGAAGTAGAACCATTATGATTACTAATAAAATCAGAAATAGTTGTCGCCGTTATAACTTGGAAATACTCAACATCTGTCGGGAATTTATATTCAATATTCTCAGTACCACCTGTAATCTCATACACCACTGAAGATGAAGATTGATTTAATGCCATATATGGTACAGTAACATTTGTAATACCATTAGAATTAAATGTTGTATTACCTGTAATATTATCAACGTTAGGGTCTGTGGAGTTATCAGGATTTTGGAACGTAACTAATTGACCTGCACCGTAATTGGAGATTTCCGATGGGTCTATTACCATAACCATCACATTATCAGTATGTGATTTAGAGGAGTTTACTGGAATATTTTTATTAACCTGAACCTTAATTGAATTAAAACCACCATAGTCATGATATTTGGCTTTAGCATTAAATAAATTAAGTTTTTCTGCCAATGGTAAATCCGCAGAAGCAAATTCTTTTTTAGTTGCAGGATTGTAGTTTTTATCCGCATATGGTGCTTTAGAAAATTCTTCTTCTTGTTGTCCAGTTTCTAAACCCGCCATAACAATTTGGAAACCACTTCTAAATTTTGTATTCCAATCATTATTAGTGTCTCCATCATCTAACGCATTTAATCTATCAAAATAAAATGAACTATTAAAATCTGCCAAACTTGAAACATTTGACTGAACAATTGAATCTTCATCAAGTGTTTCATCTTCACCCGCATCACGACCTTCACATGCACAAGCCTGACAATCAGGATAAGATAAATTAGGTAATGGAATTGCAGATAAAGGACATTTTTTTTGTAAAGTCACAATAGTATATGCGGGACAAGTAATTTTACTGGCCTGCCCAAATATCCACGCAGCACCTTTAACAATATTACATAACGTAACAATAAACCCAAAAAATGCAGTTGCAATAATACTGAAAAATATACTAAGATACTTCCATATAAAACAAATGACATGACCAATTACCGTTATCGATAATATAATTGGTGTGTATACAAGTAATAATATATTAATAATTAAAAACAACAAACTGAAGTTCCTAACTCCATCATTGACAGGGAACTTATTAGTATCACCTTCACACCCTCTGTCTAATATCTCTTTGATACCTAAAAATCTTGCCCTACCATACCCCTTTCTATACTCATCTATCAACTGTGAAGGTGTATAAACCTTATTATAATTCATTAAATAAAATGAATCTTCACAATTAATAGCGGCATTCTTATCCGCGTAATCATCCCAATTCAACGAAAATGCATAACTTTTCTGAAACTGTATGTAATTGTAACTATTTCTTGATATTTGTATTGTTACATTATTACCTGTTGTAATACCACCATTTGTGGTTGTTTGTTTGGTAACCTTTATCTCAAGTGTTCCCCCATTAGGAAAATCTATCCATTTTTGAGTCTGAAGAATGTTATTAACGTAAACCTCAACTTTAATGGCATCTGGATTACTAAGAACCTCCACAGAATTACCGGCAGGAATAGAAACTGTTTTAGTTTCTTCAATTTGTGTTGGGTCAGAGAATAATACATTTTGAATGATAGAGTTACTTAAACTTGATGGGTCTTTACCAGAATTAATACTTGTACCAGTCCACCCATGTTCTCTAATTTGAGGAACAACAAAATTAGCTCTTTGGATTTCTCCCCTAATAGGGAATAACGCGTCTTGATTAATTGCAGGTCCATTTTCTTCAGATTGATATTTTACCTTGAATCTGTATTTCCCTTTTGTTGGAACACCTATACTTGGGTCATTTGAAATGATAGTCTCACCGTATTCATTTGTAACGACATAGTCCAAATTCATAGGCACATCAACTAAGAATGTTCCATTTTCATCAATAACCTTACCTCCGTTTTGTAATTCGTATTGTTCTAATATAGGGTCGCCATTGTCATCGATATCAATAGTTTGTCTGACCGCTAATATTTCACCCGGCCCCGTCGATAGATTACAAAGGTCTCCTTGTTCTGTTCTTGGCTTACAATTCTTTTTAATTGGTCTATTATCATTATCTGAAAATATGGAACCCATAAACACCGCAGTAGGTTTAACATCAATACCTAAAGCTCTTAAGTCAAAATCTGTTCTTGTAATACCTATATTACACAAATCTTCCTGTCCCCAAAATGGTGTGACAAATACATCTCTCACCTCATTGATGATTTGTGGTAAAGAGTCAATGTCCTCAGATGATTTGAAGTTAGTTCCGTCGAATTGTTCTTCGACACCCATATTCATTCTTATCAAATCTTGTGGTCTCAAGGAGAAACAACCCATGTCTGATAAGTCAAGGTCCATTACAATTTTCTGATTACCTAAAGGAACACCAGTAATCATGAAATCGCCAGATTCATTAGTTTTTACAGTATACTTATAGTATTTTTCATAAATCTCTAATACTTCCCTCCTCGTCAATACATCACCTCTGTTAGGAAAAGTACCCGTTGCATTATGTCCACCATACTGATTTTCATACGGTAATAAATTGTATCTATAACCATCTTCATTTTTATCAACGGGTGATGTATAAGGATATAAGGCCGAAATTACAGGGTCTTGTAAGTCCATTTCTTCCACAGGAACAAAAATGGAAATCTTGGCATTAGGAATACCAAACCCACCATTAGCAACCACACGTCCAACGACTATACCATAATCAGCACAGAATTGTGAATAAACATCCTCTTGTCTCAATTTTAACGAAAGAATTTCGAGAAAATCGAAATCTTGCTCAATATTTACACGAATGTTTTGGTCGGTCCCTAATTTTGTTCTTATCCTATAAGACTTAGCCATATTGCAGTTTTTAGATAAATACTTATTTATCCATTTTACAATGATAAACCCATAAGTCTTTCTTGTAAATTATAATTACTTGAAGTCGGTGGTTTCTAATTTCTTAACCCTCACCTTAATATCTTTACTATCGAACCTTACTTGATAGATTTGACTTGGTTCTGCAAAAATTGTATCGTCGATTGGTAATATCTTTTTAGTTGCAGCATCTGAGTATCTTTGTGATGTTTCAGATGAGGAGTATTGACCACCTACTTTATTGTATACCGATAAGTCTGATATAGAAACAACCCCAGCAACATCCTGAATTCTTCTTCTAATATCTGATAAAAATACATTTTCACCTAAGTCTCTACTTGTTGGATTCATAACCTTACTAACCTCATCAATTATTTTTGTGATGACTTGTCCTTGGTTTTGTCCAGAGTCTATGACAACTGAAATATCGAACTCTAAATCAATTACTTGGGCCACATTGACAGCAATGTAATCATTTATCATTCTATACTTAGATAGGTAATTCGCAATGTTTTGTTTCAAAGTATTGGAAACTGTTTGAGTCAAACTACCATTAGAGTCATATGAAAGTATTTCGATATTAATCTTATTATCTTTTTCAGTAATTGCTGTCTTAGCAGGTGCCCCATACTTACCCGGCATCTTCTTAATTAAGGCATTATAATCATTTACAGTAACTGCCCTGTTTTGAGATGCAAAATTGAATGTTACCATATTTCTGATTTCTTCGATGGATGGTTGATTAGCACCACCAATAGCCGCGGTGACATTGTTAACAAATAACGAATTTGTGACTTGTTGATTTATAGTATTATTTGGTCCTGTGACTGCGAAATTGATTGTACCAACTTGATTAATCACATTAACCCCAACATTTGATGCACTACCTCCACCAATTCTATATTTAACAAAAAGTGTGGTATTTGGAGATACAGTCCTTCCTAAACCAATATTATTTTGATATTCTTGAATCCTCATAGAAACACCATTTCTTGCGAATTCTGCTAATTGGTCGTCAGGTGTTGTTGTTCCACCACCAAATTGGAGTCTTAAGAACCCATTAGGTGTATACTCTGTGATAAATCTATTATCCGTCTCAATATATTTACCTACTTTAATACCGGGATTATCAGAAACTTTAGTTGTGTCCTCAATAAACACTGTGCTTTCAGCTAAAGCCTCCATTTCATACCATTTAGTTCTGGCATTAACAAATTCACTATACGTTGGTGTGGATTGGAATGATGTTCCATCTTTCTGAATAATATCGACAACATTTAATACATTTTTTTCAGGTAAAAAGAACTCAAAAAATGGTTTTACGTCATTACTATTGATTGTCTTTTTAAACACTTTAGTAATACCATTAACCACCACTTCTCGTTTAGTGATTGTATAATTGATTAACGTGTTGTTAGAATCAAAATTTGGTATCTTGGTTCTGTTAGGAAACCCATCATTATTATATTGTGATGCAAAATCAATATCATAAACATTTTCAAACACTTGACCCGCACCAAGAACTTGTGAACCCGCTCTTAAAATACCTAAATAACTTGTATCTTCTTGGTCACCTGATGGTGGGACAGTAATTGAGAAATCAACTAACGCAACTGAAGGTCTATTACCAGGAATCTTCAAACCATAAGTCCTAGCAATATTAAAGATAGATGAACGTTGTTGAGCATACTGTAAAACAGTTTCTTGAATACTTCTATCGATATGATAATTTAAGTTATCACCAATGGCTGCGTTCAAATCCATTAACACCGAATAAACTGCGGCATCATTGAAGTTATCAATAAGTTCAGGGTAATACTGTCTTGTATAGTTTACAAGGTCCTGTCTTAAACCTTCAAAGTCTCTTTCTGTATATGATATCTTTCTATTTGCCATATACTATTAAATATTGATAATTACGAAATCTTTGGAATCAAATGTTCCGTCATTTATTGAATAATCTATTCTCAATTTTGCGGTATATTCTTCTGTTCCCCTACCAGGAATTCTATATATACCACCAACTCCTAACTTTTCTTGGTTTAATTCTCCTTCGGCCTCCAAATCATCAAGATATGGTGTTAATGTAATATTATTTACCGTTAAGTTAGGAATGTATTTTTCAATAGACAACCTAACATCCTCTTTAATTACATCGAAAGTTGTTCCATCCATTGGTTCAAAAATAAATTCGTATATTCTTGTCCCAAAGTCTGGTAAATAATACCTACTACCCTTTCTCGTTAAGACCAAATGTAAGAGGTCTGTCCTTACTTCTTCGTCTGTTGTCTGTGAAAGAGAAAAATATTTTCCATCCTTACTATCCTGTAGTGGAAAATTAATACCGTATGTTTTACCGTCTGCCATTGTCTATAAATATCGTAACTAAATAAATTATAAAAAAAAGAGGACCGAAGTCCTCTTTTAATTACATTGTTTGTTAAAAATAACTCTTAACCTTCACAAGCAACACACTGTAAGTCGTTCAAATTCAATTTCTTTCTTGCGAAAGCCTGAGCCGAATTCATAGAGTGTTGATAATATAAAGTTTTAACTCCCAACTGCCAAGCGTCAATAAGGAGTTTGTTGACATCCTTAGTCGGCATGTCGGGTGAAATCATCAAATTCAATGATTGTGCTTGGTCAATATAATCTTGACGAACCGCAGCTTGGTTAATTATAGACGCTTGATTAATTTCTGAAAATGTTCTGAATACTTCTTTTTGTTCATCACTCAAAAAATCCAAATGTTGGACTGAACCATCCGCTTTCTTAATCATATTCCACACCTCTTTTGTGTCTTTTCCTAACTCAATTAAAAGTTTTTCAAGAATAGGATTTTTGATAGTTACCTTCATCTTAGCCACGTCTTTAACATAACAATTTGACCAAATAGGTTCAATAGATTGTGAAACTTGACCTAAAATAAATGCTGAAGATGTAGTTGGTGCGATAGCATTAAGAGTGACATTTCTTCTACCATACCCTTTTAATGTTTCTGGTTCCCCAAACATTTCAGCCAATTCTTGTGATGCCTTATATGACTTGTCTTTGATATGCTTGAACACTTCAACATTCAATCTAGCAGTGTCACGAGTATCAAATGGTAAACCTTTACTTTGTAAGAATGAATGCCATCCCAATACTCCTAAACCTAACGCTCTTTGTCTAACCGCAAAGTTATATGCCTTTTCTAAATAGAAGAATGCCCTTTGACCTTCGATAGTGCCGTTGTGTCTTAATGAATCAATCTTATCAATAAATTCTGTTACAACTGCATCTAAGAAATAAACCATCGTTTCAACAGCATCAGTGTCTTTCCACTCATCATAATGTAAAACATTCATTGATGATAACACACATACAAATGATTCTTCTTCTGAATTGTGTAGTGCAATTTCGGAACACAAATTAGAGTTGTAAATTTTCATATTATTTTCACGGTATACCTCAGGTGCTTTGTTATTCATTGTATCAGTGAACATAATGTATGGGTAACCAATTTCACCTCTTCTTTGAATTACTTTAGCCCAAACCGCTCTCTTATCAGTATCACCTTCAATCATTTCTTTCATAAACTCATCAGTCACAGTAACCGCATGTGTCAAATCTTGAATAGGTGCACCTTCTGTTCCAATCTCTAAAAACTCCATGATATCTGGGTGTTCAACTGGTAAGTATGGTGAAAAACGACCTCTACGAGTAGAGCCTTGTGAAATGTTATCTACTACACTTTCGAATAAATTCATAAAGTGAACTGAACCTGGTGCGTGTCCATTATCCGTAATTTCAGCACCGCGTCCTCTAATATTTCCAAAGTATCCTGATGTTCCACCACCCATCTTACTCATTTCACCAACTTCTGCTTGTGTATATAGAATTGACTCAATATTGTCACCAATATTAGAGCCGAAACAGCTCACAGGTAATCCTCTTTTTTTTCCAAAGTTAGCCCATACGGGTGAAGATAGTGAATACCATCCCTTACCCATATAACCATAAAATTTATCAGCAAAACCCTCAATACCTAATAATTTCTCCGCATGTTCTGCAATTGTTCTGATTCTTTCTAATGGTTCTTCTCCCTCACTCAAGTAACCTCTTTGGAGGAAGGTAATTGATTTATCGTTAATCCAATCAAATGGTTTTCTGTCTTTCATATTATTGTTTTGTTATTGTATTTTTTTAAAATAAATCGTTTGATGTAATTGATTTTGATTTTTTGCTATAATTGATACTTCTTTTGTTGAAGAAATCTGTGTGTTTTGTTGTAAAGATTTCATCATCAAACCATTCAGTAGTTTCTAATAATTTTTGGTCAACATGGAAAATACTATCAATACCAATAGAATTTAATGATACATTAAAACGGTGTTTAATAAACTCAATAGTTTGAGCTTTTGAAAGGAAATCTAAATCTCCTTTTTCAAACATCCAATCAACAATATCAGATTCAGCACTGAACGCTTCCATAGTTGCATCAATCAAGTCTTCAACCAATTGTGGTGTCCACCAAGATGGGTTTTCTTTCTTAATTAAGTTAACCAAATCAAAACCAAATTCCGCGTGAATATTTTCTTCTTTTGATGTCGCCTCAACAGCGTTACTCATACCTTTCAACATATTTTTATGTTTGTTAAATGACATGATAACTAAGAATTGTGAGAATAAAGATACATTCTCAACAAACATTGAAAATAACACTACCGATTCAAAATAATCTCTGTTTTCAACAGACTTAGAATTTACTATGGATTTTTCTAAGTATTTAATTCTTCTTCTAATTGCAGGAACTTCCATTAAATTTTCAAATTCTGAATTTAAACCCAATACTTGAATTAAATTAGAGTATGCGTCTGCGTGTCTCACCTCAGATTCTGCAAACGTTGCACCTACATTACCAATTTCAGGTTTAGGCATTCTCTTATAGATGTCTCCCCAAAATGTTTTAACTGCAATTTCAATTTGTGAAATTGCCAACATTGCTCTTTGGACTGTTGTTCTTTCTTCTTCTGTCAAGTGAACTTTAAAATCTTGAATATCAGAAGTAAAATTAAACTCCGTATGAACCCAATAAGAGTGTCTAATAGCATCAACATACTCAACCAACTCAGGGTATTCATAAGGTTTTAAATTTACTCTCTTTGCAAAGATATTTGGTTTGTGTTTTGAACGATAAATTATATACTCTCTGGCAACATCATTCAAACCGTTATCCATCAATTTATTTTCAACCATCTCGTGGATATCGTCCACGTGTGGGATATTTTCTTTGTCTTCTCTGAATAAACCTTTTCTTGTAATTCTAGCAATTTTTTCTGCCATTTCTAAGTCAACCTCATTGGCCCCTTCCATCGCATTCAAAACCGCTTGTTTGATTTTATTTTCTTGGAACAAAACCTGTTCCCCACTTCTTTTGATGACAAAACGAGCGTCTTTGTCATAAACATTAGTCATGTTTTCCATATCCATTTTTACGTTAAAGTTTTATTAATTTTGTTGTCCCTCACGTTGTTTACGTTTCTCCATGAGTTCCTTGATTCTATCCCTCTGTTTCTCTTCCCTTTGTTCTTCCAAACCTAAGAAAGTCATACTCTGTTCAGTATCAATAACCAACATCTCATTGTCATACTTACAATTCTCAAACACAATGCCGTCTTTTCCGATACGAGACTTAGTAATTGCGATGGTTGCCAAGTTCATCTCCTTTTGTTGAAGAGACTTTGCAACCGAGATAATCACGTGACCAACCTGAGCCTTCTTAATAGAACCACCCATTTGGTCGGTTGTCACAACTTCTGATGATATTGAAGAACGGTTACCCTGTGTTGCGGTCCATCCAACGATGTCCAACTCGTGACACATCGCCTCAAAAGCCCTCATCACAGAACCTTCACTCTTCCATTCATCACCCAAGTTTTTGTCAGGTGTGATACAATCAATATAATCTACAACAATCATATCAATTTTGTTCCCTTCCGCTATCATCTTTCTAACCTGATTTTTGATTTGATTCATCGTCAGGGTATCAGACGGTAACTTCTTCAAAGTTAAGGAATTTCTTGTATTTTCCTTAATCTCTTTGACTTTATTCATCACATCATCTTTATGATTAGATAAATTGTCAGGAGCAATACCTGTCCAAAGTGTAAAGTGCTTACGTTGGATAATCTTCGGGTTGTCCTCAAAGAACACTTGAAGAACATTGTAACCCAAGTTGAATGCGTGGTTTGAAATCTTTGTTAAGAAGGTCGTCTTACCCACACCTGTTGGTGCAAGAATAACTCCAATCTCACCTTTTGCCAATCCACCCTTCATTAGGTTGTCAATACCTGGTACTCCCATCGGAATTGGGTGACGGTAGTCGTCATCCAATACTACATCCAAATTTGAGAATACATCAGATGTACCTGTATCCACTTCACCAACCTGTAGAGCTTCTCTAACCATCTCCTCTAAGTGGTCATAAGATTCAAAATCACCCTTATCAATGATTTTCTGAGCCTTACTCATCACTTTCTGAAGTTCCTGCTGCTTACAGAACTTCAATGACTTCTCTTGAACGAAGTCTGACCCTTCAATTGGTGCTTCCTTGACATCGTTTAACATGTCAAAAACCATCTTCTGAGCCATCGGAGAGGTAATTTCACTCTTTGTAAGTTGTTCCAATGTTGCAAATGTTGGAGTATGTTCGTACTTCACGTAGTACTCCTTAATCATCTGCATAATGATTTTGAAATATTGATTATCAAAATACTTCGGGTCCAACACATCAACAATTGAATTGGCAAAGTCTTTGTCAATTACGATGTTGTTTAGAAGTTGTATTTGGAATGAGTTACCGAGGTAACCGAAGTTTTTATCTTTTGACATATCAATCTTTTTTCTTTCGGGTAAATAATAAATATGGTTAACCTAACTGATATTCCATGTATCCATACGATAAATCTTCGCTTGAGAAAATCTCTGTCAAACCTCGAAGCAAACTTTTTAGTTGCGGGCGTATGTCTACGGTGTATCTTATTTTCGGCGGGTATAATTTCGCATCAATAATTTTATGACAAATTGTCTCATCACCAAGTCTAATTTTGATGTGGAAGGTCTCCGGACCATCAGTATTTGATGTGTCCAAAATTGCTGGGTCCAAAATAATTTGATTGTAATTGTCCAACATATACATGTTGGTTCTTGCCTTCAAGTCTTTCATCAATTTGTTACCGAATTCATTAACGAATTCAACAACATCAATACTCTTTCGTGCTTTCGGATTATACCCTTTAACGTTGAAGTAACGCTGTACTACGATGTTGTCGTTCAACATCAAAAGGAATTCCATTTTTGTTACGTCATTTTTTTCTTTCATAACTTAATTTTTGTTTTTGTAACGTTTTTTTTCTTTTCTACTTAGTTTCATAAACGGTGTTAAAAAATCTACCCAACCATCATCCTGTTTGGGTAAATATTTGAAGATTCCATCCTTCATCATCATTCTCATGAGATTCTGATATCCTCTCCCTTCGGGGTCCAACTCTTCTGTATAGTAGAGTTCAACCTCCTCCTTGCCTTCATCACTAATCATTGGGTGAGACAAATCTACCACTTTTTTGTTAATATCAAATAACTCATCACCTAAAACCCCCCGTTTTGTTTTACCAGTGATTATACTCTCCAATATCTTTCTTTTGTCTCCCTCAGATTGTAATTCTTCGGCACGTTGTATAATATCGTCAACAGAAACTGCTTTGTCCAATATCTCAGGAAATAACTTAGCAAAAGTTTTCTCACCCAACAAATGAACACCATCAATGTTGTCAGATTTATCCCCCGATAGAATCTTAAATGTAGTTACATTGTAGTGTGGTATGGAAATGTCTTTCAGAGGGATAATATCTCCGTTCTTATAGACTTTTCGGTGGTTAGGTGAGTAGACCTCTACTTTGTCCGAGATAAGTTGTGTAAGGTCCTTATCTGATGAAAATATAGTTTTGTATTCATCCTCAGATATGTTACAATAGTGAGCAATCGCATCATCCGATTCACAACCATCAATACACACCTGACGGATAAACATTTCTTCAAGATATTTCTTAATTCGAGACAACTGCCATTCAAATGAAATCTGTTGTGCTTCGTTAAGAGTTCTCTTTCTATTTCTTTTGTATTGTTCGAGCAAGTCTCTTCTCGACTGTGAATTATCCTCAGCATCCCAAAATACGATTACCTTATCGTAATTGTGTTCCACCAAGAACTTTTTGAGGGTATTGACGAAATGGAAGATTGCACCAATGTGGTTTCCCTCATGGTACAAATCTCTCACTCCGTGAAATCCTATTTTGAATAAGTTGTTTCCGTCAACTAATAGTGTCTTTGTCAAAATACCCTCAATTAAAGGTTAGACTTCTTTTACTTCTTCCAATTTGTAATCGCCATCTGTTCCGATTACCTTTTTCCAATATTCTGCTTGTTCAGACTTATACTGTTCAATAGATTTCTTTTCTTCAGCAGATTCTTTACCTGCCAAGAAACCGTGAGGAGTTACGATAATCTTACCATCCTCATATCCCAATCCATTGATGTGGTTTTTCATAACCGATACTTTTGTTCTAACTGCAAACTTAACTTTTCTTTTGTCTTTGACCGCAGCAATCTTATTGGTACCAGCATTTTTCTGATTACCAAACAAGAATACTAATGATGAGTTCAACCAAATTGCTTCACCACCTTTAGCTTTAATCTTAGGTTGACCAAAAGGATTATCAGGTAATTCTACCCATGGTTGGTTAACAATCACCAATGTATTTTCATACTTTGATGTCGCCTTTCTTGAACCTGCAATTCTTTGGTTAATACCCATACCGATTTTGTCTGCCAATGTAGCGGCATTGTGTTGTTTACCACCCTTACCGTCAAAGGTCATTTTACAAGGAACAGAACCTACAGAATCCCACAAGAACAATAAGTCGTATTCCAACTCACCCTTCTCTTGTGCATCCAACAATTCGTTGATGTAGTCTGTGATTTGTTCAATGTAATCAAAGTTGTTGTTAAATAAGAAGAATCCGTCCCAATCCAATTCACCCGTTTCCTCATCAACAACTTCTTCACATTCGAAACCCATTGTCAATGCGTGGTCAAAAGACCATTTCTGTTCAGTGATGATAAAGACAGGAAGGATACCCTTCTTTTGTGCGTCTACCGCGGCTTTAACTAACGCAGTTGTTTTACCAGTATCACTATGACCCAAGAACATATTCAGGTGACCGATTGCAGGACCAGGTAGACCTACCGCATCCAAAAACGCCTCACCCAAATCTAAAAACCTTTGTGGTTTGTATTTTGCTGAAGTAGAGTATTTCTGCTTCAACGATTTGAAATCTTTTTTCTTAATTGCCATATTACTTAGTAAATAAAGATGGTAAGGACAGAAGTCCCTACCATCGTATTAGTGATTCTTAGAACGGCAAGTCTGTGTCAACTTCCATTCCCGCTTGTGGGTCTTTCACTGTAGTGTTTGAGTCAGAGGCTACTGAACCTCCCAAAGTCACTTCTGTGTCGTCACCATAAACGTATTTTTTCAATTCTGTATCCCAAACAGGTGTCTCACCTCTTGCGATAGCTTCCAAATACTCAACAGGTTTTTGTGAATAAACATCCTGCCAAGTCAACTCATCTTCAACCCATTCCTTCATCTGAGCTTTGTCAGTGTGAATTGGTGCTGGGTCGTCATACATAATAGTTTTTACTACCGTGTATTCAATACCTGAAGGAGTCTTAGCTTTAGACAAATCAACAATCAAGTCACGACCTTCGTTAGCGTCAGTCACGTCACCTTTTTGTTTCCAAATTGGAATGATTTTATCTAAGATACCTTCTTGTTTGTAGTTATCCTTAAATCTCCAAAACTTAGGTCCGTGGTCTTCATTCTCACGGTCAATTACCTTAACGATGTAGAATTTACGTGGACGGTACTGACGAGCCAATTCTTTGTCAGAGTCTTTACCTGTTGACATCAACTCTTCGTAAACCTCAGTAAGTGGTGAACGCTCACCGTCGTTCTTACCTGGGTCGTACAATTTAGTCCATTTACCATCGATTTGTACTTCGTGGTACCATACCTCTTTGAATGGTGAAGAACCATCAGGTGTTGGAAGGATACGGATTACTTTTTGACCAGATTTGGTCCCTTTAGGAAGATACGTTGTAAAGTATCTTTTTAGTCTGTCTTCTTGAGACATTGAGTTACCCCCGCTGTTGTTTGAACGTTGGGTGTTTTTTTCGTACTGAGCAAGTACTGCGTCTAATGCATTTCCCATAATTTTTTCTTTTTACTCTGTTAATTGTTTCTCTTAAACTCAATAATAAGTATAGTCTTATTACCTAAAAAGTCAACTGACTAAAAAGAAAAAGACCACCCTAATTGAGTGGTCTTTATTATAGAATATTTTGTGTGTTAAGTCAACTTATTCTTCGTCATTAATAGGTGTATCAAATGACTTTTTGATATCTGTGTCAGAATAATTCTCAACTTCATCAGAGGTTAAAACATATTCGTTCTTACCTGTTTGTTGCATCTCAACTTCTTTGTCAGCGAAGAAGTCTGTCAACTTCTGATTGTAAGGATAACTATCCAAACTTCTTAATTGTAATTTTTCTTCAGGTGACTTCTCTCTGTATTTTTCAACCTTAGCTTCGATATCGTTAATCTTACTTAAGATTGAATCCATCTGAGACAACTTACTTTCCAAGTCGTTCAATTTCTCAAACATTGAGTCCATATACTCATCTTGTTTATCTGAGATTTCATTTTGTTTGTTTACCAAATCTGTAATCTCCAACTCTTCTGTGTCTCCACCCATATCTACATCAGACTCTACATTACCCTCGTCGTCTAATTTCTCAACATCAGGGTCAGTATCAATATCAATAGGTTCTGCAATTTCTTCAGCATCCGTATCAACATCCATATCTAACTCTAAATCATCACCACCTTCAGGTGCATCAACAGGTGCTTCTTGCTCCGTCAAATATTTGTTGATTGAGTTATGTCTTTTTAATTCTTCTAAAATTTTATTATCTACTGACATCTTAATCTTTTTTTACCCGTTTAATAATGTTTTCACACCGTGAGGTGTTTCAACTTTAAGGGTTCTGTTTACTTGTCTTGTATTATCAACTCTTTCAATAAGTCCGTCTCTCATACTAACGGTATAACAGTCTCCTGTGTCTAAGTCACAAACTTCTTTGTAACCATTTCCGGCATCTCTTTCAGTAATTCTCGTGTCTTTTGACAAATACTGGTCTAATAATGATTTTACATTCATAATATTACTTTTCTATATAAATATATCGAAATACTTAATTTTCTTAGAATGCACTTACATACCAATTAATTCCTCTTTTAAATGAAGGAACAACCGCATCATATCTGTCCTTTATACGTTGTTCACTTGCGTTTGCTGGACTGGTAATAATTCTATCAAACTCAGCATCTGTTCCTATTTGTGAATAAAGATATTTAATGTAAATTTTTGCATAAAGTTTTTCATTTTCATCTACATATTCAGGAAGACCGATTTGGGTCATATCATTGGATACTGATGATGTGGTCAACACTGTCTTAACAACATCCATACTTGTTTTCCAATCGATAAATGACGCTAACGGTCTATTTTGACTTCCATTATTAACACAAACCTGACCCTCAATATCGGTATATAAAATACCTCGTAATGTTGTAACATCTGTAGTTAGATTAGCAAGATTACCATTTTTAAACTTAATTACCCCACCTGTTACATTATTTTCAACCCATGGTATCAACGCAATAAGTCTACGAATATTTTCATTGGATAGTGTTATATCATCAACATAAGTTTTTATTTCAGAATACGGTAACGTTTCATCTCTAAGGGTAACATATGGTAATGTTTCATATTCGGCAATCGGCGAACAGAAGGTTTGATTAACTTCTTCAACCTCTCCACTTACACCAGTACTAGATGGTGTTGCATCCTCTGTTGCTCCGTCAGCATTTTGGTTACTTTCCGCCGCTTTTTCTTCACTGTTATAGGTATCATTAAGTTGTTGTAATATGTCTAAATTGACACTCATTACTAAATCTTTAACATCAGGGAAT
>Ga0255751_10001164_pt1 | contig 25012 bp, 18 predicted proteins | sample 071ome_20_FD_179951 | JGI IMG/M metagenome (GOLD analysis project Ga0255751, IMG submission 179951) | Coastal salt marsh microbial communities from the Groves Creek Marsh, Skidaway Island, Georgia - 071412BT metaG (version 2) | ecosystem: Environmental > Aquatic > Marine > Intertidal zone >... | reverse complement strand
TCGTAGTCCTTCTCGAGGAGCAGTTCGGCCAGGTAGGAACCGTCTTGGCCGGTGATGCCGGTGATGAGTGCTCGCTTGCTCACGAAAGAACCTCTCCGCGCCAGAACTCGAGGAGGTCCTCGAGCGTCTGCTCGATCGGGATACTGGGGGACCAGCCCGTGTCGGTGCTGATCTTGGTCTTGTCGCCCTGGAGCACTTTGAGATCGACCGGACGCATAAGGTCCGGATCGGTCTCGAGGGTGATGTCGGCCGACGAGAGGCTGATGAGGATATCGGCGAGTTCGCGAACTGATCGGTCGGTGCCTGAGCACACGTGGTACGCCTCACCCGGACGGCCGCGTCCCATCAGCGCCCGATAGGCCCGGACCACGTCTCGAACGTCGGTGAAATCTCGTCGCGCCTCGAGATTTCCGACCCGAATCGTGGTGTCCCCGGTGTGCTCGGCGCGAGCGATGCGGCTCGCAAGCGCCGAGGCGACGAACATGTCGCTCTGGCCGGGACCGAGATGGTTGAACGCTCGGATTCGCACCACATCGAGGCCGTGGCCGAGGCCCGCCTGGACACAGAGCATGTCGGCGGCGGCCTTTGACGCTGCGTAGGGGCTGACCGGCTGCAACGGCTGCTGCTCGGTGAGCGGGAGATCAACCTCGGAGACCGGTCCGTAGATGTCGGCGCTGGTCACCGCCGCAACGCGGGTAGCTCCGGCGAGGCGGGCGGCATCGAGCACGTTGAGGGTGCCCTCGACATTGACCCGCAGCGTCTCGACCGGGGTGGACCATGACGCGCCGACATCGGCATGGGCGGCCAGGTGGTACACGACGTCGGGTGCGGCCTCGGTGAACGCAGCGATCAGCGCATCGCGATCGGTGATGTCCGTGGCGTTCTCGACGACGTCGTCACCGGCGGCGGTGAGACAGGCGACGAGGTGGGTGCCGACGAAGCCGTTGGCGCCGGTAATGAGGGCCCGCACGGTCAGATCCAGGACGGGCAGAAGGCGACGGACATCAGAGCGGACTCTAGGTTCGGGGCAAGGGGCGGGCAACCATCTCCGGGGCCGTCGAGGGGATTGCCTCAGCGCGGTGTGGGGTGCCACGTCGGCGACAGAGTCGGGCGGTAGCCTCCGCACACCGTGGCCGACATCCCAGTCTCCGACGTGCGCCCTGACGTGCCGAGCGAACCGCGAGCCGCGACGCCGTCGGTCACGGCGGTCGTGGTTACGCACGATCCAGGGGCGTGGTTCGAGGAAACGCTCGACAGCATCATCACCCAGGATTACCCCCGACTCGACCTTGTCGTCGTCGACGGGACGGGAGGAGGCGGGCTCGATGAGCGGGTGCGGGCGGTGGCGCCCAATGCGACCCTGATCGACGCATCCGACACGGACGGATTTGCCGCAGCGGCCAACACCGTCCTTGAGACCGACATCGAGTCGGCGTTCCTGCTTGTCTGTCACGACGACGTGGCCCTGGCATCGGACGCCGTGCGTGTGCTCGTCACCGAGGCGCTGCGCTCCAATGCTGGCGTTGCGGGCCCCAAACTCGTCGAATGGGACCAGCCCGACGTGCTGCAGCATGTTGGCTTGGTCGTCGACCAATTTGCTGTCGCTGCCGACGTGATCGAGCCCGCAGAACGGGATCAGGAGCAATACGACCGCGTTCGCGACGTGTTCGCCGTGCCGTCTGCATGTGTTCTGGTGCGTGCCAGCCTCTTTGCCTCAATCGGCGGCTTCGATCCGGGGATTACCCGCCGGGGCGACGACGTCGATCTCTGCTGGCGGGCGCAACTCGCCGGTGCTCGTGTGCTCGTCGTGCCCGACGCTCGGGTCCGTCATCGCAACGATCTCATCGGCCGCACCGGGGTCGACGACATTCGCCGCACCCGCGCCCGCCATCAACTTCGCACGGTGCTGGTCACCGGTGGCCGACTGCGTCTCCTCGGCACGATCCCGCTCCTGCTTTTGCTCTCGCTCGCCGAGATCACGATCGCTGCCTTCACTGCACGGTTCGGGCAGGTCCGCGACATCGTCTCGGCATGGATGTGGAACCTCGCTCGGATCGACGAGATCCGCCGCCGGCGGGCCGGTCTCCGCCCCAAGATCACGATCTCCCCCGGAGAGATCCGAGCTGGACAGGAGTCGGGCTCGGTTCGAATCAACGCCTTTGTGCGCGGCCAGATCGGTCGCCGCGACCGGGCGTTCGGTGAAGAATTCATCACGGCGATTCGCACAGGGACCACGCAGTTCGCCGTGCTCGCTTGGGCGCTCGTCCTCGGCCTGATCCTCTTCGGATCCCGGTCGCTCATCGGCGGTGGCGTTCCGGCCGTCGGCGACTTCGTGGCGTTTCCCGAGTCGAGCGGCGAACTGATCGACACCTGGTGGTCAAGTTGGAGAAATCGCGATCTCGGTTCCGTCGGCTCCACGCCGACGGGCTTCGGTCTCCTCGGCATCCTCGCGGTCGTTCTCGGTGGTTCCATGGGCGTGGTCCGCACCCTGTGGGTGCTCGGCCCCGTGCTCGTCGGTCTGATCGGCGCCTGGCGGGTCCTCTCGGTCACCGGGAGTCGTCGGGCCCAGATCGCCACGCTCGTCGCCTATGCCGCGTTGCCGCTGCCGTGGGCGGCGATTGCCGGAGCATCATGGAGCACCCTCGGCGTCTACGCGACCGCCCCGTGGGTGCTGCGGGCGCTGCTCGAGGCCCAGGCCAGTGCTCCCTTTCGGTCGGCCGAACGCCCGATCCGAGGGCTGGTCTCCGCATCGGTTGCGGCTGGCGTCGCCGTCGGCCTGGCGGGCATCTTCGACCCTGTCGTTGCCGTCGTCACGGTCTTCGTGGCGACGGGCCTTGTCGCCGGCGCGCTCGTCACGATCAATCCGACGGGCGTGGCGCGGCTTGTCGCCGCCACGGTGGGTGCTGCGCTCGTCGGCGTGCTGCTCACGCTGCCGTTGTCGATCGAACTCCTGAGCAACGGGCTTCCTTGGCATCCGTTTGCCGACGGGCGAACCGGCGATGCGTCCACCGAACCGCTCACCGACCTTCTGCGCTTTGCGATCGGCCCCGATTCGGCTGCGCTCTTTACCTGGGCATTCGTCGTACCCATGACCGTGCCGCTGCTGGTCGGCCGCGCCTGGCGCTTCGAGCTCGCCGTCCGCCTCTGGTTCGTTGCGCTCGTCGCCTGGGGCATCGCCTTGACCGCAGTGCACGGTGTCCTTCCGTTCGGTGTTCCGGAGCCGGGTGTGCTCGTGGCGCCCGCAGCAATCGCTGTTGCTGCTCTCTGCGGCGTGTGCGTCTCCGCCATCGAGCATGATCTCCGACGCGGGGGCTTGGGCTGGCGTCAGGTGTTCGTGCCGGTGGTGATCGGTGCGGCCGTGATTGCCGCCCTCCCTGGGATCGGCGGCATCGCCGACGGTCGGTGGGGGCTCGGCCGAGGCGGCTACGAGAACGTTCTGCCGCTCGCCGACCCCGAGCTTGACGGGTCCTACCGGGTGCTCTGGGTCGGCCACCCCGATCATCTCCCCGCCCAGGGTTCGCCGTTCGTCGCGGACATGGCCTGGGTTGCGACCATCGACGGCCTTCCTGACATCACCGAACGCACGATCCCCGCCGACCGGGGTGCGCACGAACAGGTCGAACTCGTGCTCGACGCAATCCTCGATGGCGACACCTCGCGTGCTGGGCGCCTGCTCGGTGGCCTCGGTGTCCGATATGTCGTGGCGGTCGAGCGACTCGCTCCGGCACCGTTCAGCGATCTCGACGATGCCCGGCCCCTTCCTGCCGCGCTCGTCGAGACCCTCGACACCCAACTCGATCTCCGACGTCTTGCGGGCGTCAACAGCGCTCTTCGCATCTACGAGAACACCGAATGGACCCCCGTGCGGGCAGCGGCGGTCAGCACGTTCGATGACGGCCGTACCTCGCTGCTCGATCTGCAGGTCGCCCCGATCACCGGCACGATCGGGATGCTCGTCGGCGACGGCAATCGCTTCGCAGGGATGATCCCCGACGAGGTGGAGCTCTTCGTCGCACAGACCCCCGACGGCGGGTGGCGTCTCGAGGTTGCTGGTGTCGAGGCTGCGCAGCGCCGCTCACTCGGCTGGGCGACCACGTTCGCTCCGAGCGCCGGCGGCGGCGAGGCCGTGTTGGCGTACACCACGCCGCGATGGAAGCAGCTCGTCGTCATCGTGCAACTTCTGGCGCTGCTTGGCACGGTGAGCTTGGTCGTTCGGCGCCGCATCGGAGGTTGGCGATGATGCCCGCCCTTCGTCTGCTCGGCCTCGTCATCATCGGAGGCCTGGTCACCATCGGCGTGATGGCCGACCAGCGAGAACGTTCGATCGAAGAGCTTCCCTCGCCCGTGATCGCCACCGCTTCGGATTCGCGCGCCGGCACGTGGTTCTGCGCAGGTGGGTCGGGTTCCATCGGGGCTGCCACCGTCGGCCTCGAAGTGGTCAACGCCGGCCTCGACGATGCCACGGTCGACGTGCAGGTGGTGCAGGCCGATACGGCCGATGGGCAACGCGCCGAGGTCGTTGTTCCCGCTGCGTCTCGGGTTGCCGTCAACCTTCCCCAGCTCGCACCCGAAGCGACCTGGCTGGGTGCAATCGTCGAGAGCGACAATCCCGACGTCGTGGTCGAGCAGACCTTCGACGGTCTGAGCGGTACCGATCGGGCGCCGTGTGCGACCACCACTGGTTCGGCACTGTTCGCCGCCGACGGTGCCACTCGACTGCTCGCCGAGGGCGAGTCGATGACGTTGGTGTTGATGAATCCTTTCCAGGACGATGCGATCGCCGACGTGCGCTTCGATGCCGACGTCGGGCCCGACAGCATCGAGGCCATCGTGGTGCCGGCCCGTCGCATCGTGGCGATCGATGTCACGGAGGAGGTCACGGTTGCAGCACGTGTCCACACGAGCGTCGAGGTCACGGCTGGTCGGCTCGTCGCCAATCGCCTCCAGGTCCGAAACGGCACCTCCGTTCGCGGTCTGGCTGTCACACCACTCGTTCAGGATGGCGCGGTGCTCAGCGTCATTCCGATCGTTGCGACCGACAGCGGGCTCTTCGACCGCATCCATGTGACCAATCCCTCCGATGAGGCGGCTGAGGTCGATCTGGAGATCGTGACCGACGGCAGCGTGACACTCGACCCGGTCGAGCTGACGATTCGAGCCGGTCGCACTGTGGTGGTCGACGTCGCCGTCGAGTCGCGGCTTGCCGCACTGCCGGAATTCTCGGTCATCGCCCGCTCGTTGACCGGCCAACCCGTCGCTGTCGCCGTGGAGCGGCGTGTCGAGTTGGGTGGTGACCTCGTCGCAGGCACCGCAGCGATGGGTGCGCTGGATGCCGCCGCCTCGGAGTGGATCGTCGCCTCCGATGGCAATGTGGCAGAGCTGAGTGTGGTCAACCCGCTCGCTGACACCAGCGCCGTTGTCGAGCTCTGGCGGGTTGGCGGGGAAGGGGAGACCCTGCTGAGCTCGATCGATCTCGCCCCTGGTCGCCGCCAGGCACTCGTCGCCCCCGACCTCGACGCTCGCGACATCCTTCGGGTTCGCGCCACGTCGCCGGTTGTCGTCGGCCGCGCGAGTGCGGGCTTCACGTCACGTCAGATGCTCGGCGGTGTGATCGCCGACGGCGTGGTGCTGCTCGATCAGCTCGACTGATCGTCGAGTTCGCCGGTGTGGCAGCCGGGCGGCACGGAGCCGGGTTCACGCTCGTCCGCGACTGCTGCCCACAGATCAGTGGCGGTGACCGGCCCGAGGAAGCCCCGCTTTACGGCGCCATCGGCGTCGGCGACGACCAGCGTGGGCACACCGTCGATGTTGTAGCGCTCGTGCAGGGCCTTGTCGGTCTGGAAGTCGACTCGCTGGGTGGCGACCTGGTCGCTGGTCAACAGTTCGGCTCGCTCCCACACGCCGGCGCAGGTATCACACGTCGACGAGGTGAAGACCGCCACGAGCCAGGGTGCTTCCGGCCGCACAAAGTCGTTGCGGTCGAGCAGGTTGGGGACGTGGTGGGTGTTCGAGGCAGGCGCTCCGGGCTTGCGCCCGAGCACCACGGCGACGACCAGAGCGATCGCAACCCCGCCGATGACGAGGAGGGCCGAGGACATGCTCAGGCGTCGTCGCCGCTGCCGACCTCGGCCGGCTCGCTGGCTTCACCGTCAGGCGCAGGCGAGGTGCCGCCGGCGTCGGCGCCGCCCGGCTGACGCGAGATGTCGATGAGCCGGACGACCTCGTCGCCGGTGATCGTCTCGTGCTCAAGCAGTGCTCGGGCCACGAGATCGAGGCCATGTCGGTACTCGACCAGGAGATCCCGGCAGTCGCTCTCGGCCTTGACGAGGATCCGGCGGATTTCGTCGTCGACAAGCTTTTGCGTTGCCCCCGAGAAGTTCTTCGACTGCATCATGTCCTCGCCGAGGAACACCGGTCCCTGATCCGACAGGGACATCGGGCCGACCGCTTCGCTCATGCCCCACTCGGTGACCATCCGGCGGGCCGTCGCCGTGGCCTGCTGAAGGTCGTTGGAGGCGCCGGACGAGTACTCGTCGAAGACCAGGGCCTCGGCGACGCGACCGCCCATGGCCATGACCATGCGGGCCTCGGCCTCGTCTTTGTCCATCGAGTGGCGATCCTGGGTCGGCAGGGTCATCGTGACGCCGAGCGCCATGCCGGTCGGGATGATCGTGACCTTGTGGACGGGGTCGTTCTTCGGAAGGATCGCGGCGCACAGGGCGTGGCCGGCCTCGTGGTACGCCGTGCGCTCGAGTTCTTCGCGGCTGCGCACCATCGAACCTCGTTCGATGCCGAGCAGAGCCCGGTCGCGAGCCGAGTCGAAGTCGACCGCATCGATCGTGTCGCTTCCACGACGCACGGCGAAGAGCGCGGCTTCGTTGACCAGGTTGGCCAGATCAGCGCCGGCCATACCGGGGGTGCCGCGTGCGATCACGTTGACATCGACATCGGCGCCGGTGTGCTTGCCCTTCAGGTGCACCTTGAGGATCTTGACGCGATCCTCGAGTTCGGGGAGCGGCACGACGACTTGGCGATCGAAACGCCCAGCTCGGAGCAGGGCGGGGTCGAGGATGTCGGGCCGGTTGGTGGCCGCCATCATCACGATGCCCTCGGAGCCCTCGAAGCCGTCCATCTCGGCGAGCATCTGGTTGAGGGTCTGCTCACGCTCGTCGTGTCCACCGCCGAGGCCTGCGCCTCGCTTGCGGCCGATGGAGTCGATCTCATCGATGAAGATGATGGCCTTCCCCATCTTTCGAGCCGATTCGAACAGGTCGCGCACGCGGCTGGCGCCGACACCCACGAACATCTCCATGAAGTCCGAACCGGTGACCGAGAGGAAGGGCACGCCGGCCTCGCCGGCGACGGCTTTGGCGAGGAGCGTCTTGCCGGTGCCGGGCGGGCCGACGAGCAGCACGCCCTTGGGGACGCGGGCACCGATTTCCGTGAAGCGTTCGGGGTGCTTCAAGAAGTCGACGATCTCCGTGATCTCCTGCTTGACGCCGTCGTAGCCGGCGACGTCGTCGAACATCGTCCCGGGTCGTTCGGTGGAGTAGGTCTTGGCCTTGCTCCGGCCGATCGACATGATGTTGCCCATCTGGCCCGAGGCCCGACGCTGCATCCACACGAAGAAGACGATCAGCAAGGTGACCGGGATCAGCAGAGGAATTAGCGATGTGAAGAAGTTGGGCCGTGGGGTGACGAACTTCCACTTGTCGGTCTGGGTGCGGATGAGGGCGTTGTCGTCGTCGGGGAGCGGGAGCGGCCCCACGGTGGAGAACTCGGTGCCCGAGGTGTCGGTGAAGGTGATGCCACCGTCGGTGTTGTCGTACTCCGCTTCGACGACGGCGCCCTCTTCGACGCGCCCGATGAAGTCGGCGTAGTCGACGGCTTCGCGGTTGTCGCCGGGGATGAACATTGTGGCGGCGAGCACGACGATCAGTGATCCGAGGGCGACCCAGACCGCATAGCGCGAGCGCCCTTGGGCGTTGGGATTCTGATCGTTGGACGCGCGGTCGCCGTCGCGCTCGGGAAGTGGAGGCGGAGGAGGGGGAGGAGGGTTCGACGCCATGGTTCCAGGGTAGACGGGTGACGTCGTGCAACGGCAGCACGGGCGGCGCTATTCCCTCGGTCCGCGCCACATGGGGGTGAGAGCGGTACGTTCGCCCCCATGAGCCGTCGTTGTGCCCGTCCCGGCTGTGGTCAGCCTGCCGACACCACCCTGTCGTACGACTACGCCCAGCGGCTGGTCTGGCTTGATGATCTGCATCTCGACAAGAGTCCGGCCAATCACGATCTCTGTCGACGCCATGCCGATCGCACCCAGCCGCCCAAGGGCTGGGAACTGCGGGACCGTCGTTCGGCGGCCCACACCGCGGTCGCGTTGACGTTCGCCAGTTAGGCGTCATGGCGCCGACACAACGGGTCGTCCTGGCGATCGTCGGGTTTCTCGGCGGCGTCCTGACTGCCAGCGTTCTCGCAAGTCTCGTCGTCTCCGCCACGGGCTGGGAACTGTCGGTGTCGGCCAGCATCGGCAGCGAACTCGGCCGTACCGTCCGCCAGGTCGGGCAGGCCGCCCCGCTCGACGACCACCGTGTGCCCGCCGCTTGGCTGGCCGTCGTCAACGCACCGCTGTGGATGGGCCTCGCGGGCGCTCCGCTCCTTGCTCGTCGTGCCGGCCTCAGCTGGCGACGCGATCTTGGCTGGGGGATGAGCGCCATCGACATCCCTGCGGGTCTTGCGCTCGGCATCGCCACCCAGTTCGCCCTCATCCCGCTGTACGAGGTGATCTTCCTCCTCTTCGGTGAACAGGATGTCTCCGGACCCGCTCGCAGCCTTGTCGCCTCCGTCGATAGCCCTCTTGATCTGCTCGGCCTGTTGTTGATCACGGTCGTCATGGCGCCGCTCACCGAAGAAATCGCGTACCGCGGCCTGCTGTTCGGGGGCATCCGTGACATGGAGCGCGGCCATGTCGGTTCGGGCGTGGTCGTTGCTGCGGTGGTGTCTTCGGTGATTTTCGCTGCGTCGCACTTCCAGTTGATCCAGTTCCCCGGATTGTTCGTGTTCGGCCTCGTCGCGGTTGCGGCCTTCCATCGCACGGGCCGACTCGCAACGGCGATCTGGGCTCACGTCGGCTTCAATCTCACGACGGTCGTGCTGCTGCTCTGGGCATAAGCCGGGCTCGTTCGTCGACCGGCCCTGTCCCCGACCCTTCCGGGTGGGGCCGTGCTGATCGCGAGCAGTCGTCAGGGATTGGTCCGAGCGGCGCGGAGAAACGCCCGCTTGGTGGCACCATGGTCGGCGCCATGACGGACCAACCTCCACTCGAGCCCGACGTCGCGGTCCCGACCCGCAACGAGCCGGCGGCGATCGACCTCGAACCCGAGCTGCGGCGGTGGAGGACGTGGACTCGCTCGATCGCTCCGCAGCAGATCGCCACCTTCGTGCTCGTCGCCGTGTCGACCGTCTTCGTCGCCTGGAACGTCCAGCCCGATCTCTGGTTCGACAACACCACGCCGACCGGAGGCGACATGGGCGCCCATGTCTGGTCGCCTGCGTACCTGCGCGATGTCCTGCTGCCGGCGTTTCGTCTCACCGGGTGGTCACCCGACTGGTACGCCGGATTTCCGGCCTTCACCTTCTACATGGTGATCCCGTCGCTTCTGATCGTGATGGTCAACGTGGGCCTCGGCGGTCCGTTCTGGGTGCCGGTCGTCGCAGCTGGCGCGCTCGGCACGAGCCTTGTGCTGGTTCGCAACCGCATCGTCACGACTCCCGCCCGTGACGCCGCCCTCGTCGCTGTGGCCGCAGTCGGCTTCGTGGTGATCGTGCCGGTCGACTACGGCGCAGCAATGAAGCTGATCGTCGTCGCCGGCATGGTGACCCTTCCGATCGCCGCCTGGTCGATGGGCAGACTCGGCGGCCTGGCGTTCCCCGGGCCGGGTCTGATGGCGGTCGCCACGATCCCGTTCCTGTTCGACCGAAGCTTCAATATCTACGGCGGCAACCTGCTCTCGACCATGGCGGGCGAGTTCGCCAACTCGCTCGGTCTGACGTTTGCGGTGGTGTTCTTCGGGGTCGCCGCGCGAGGCATGGAGACCGGTCGGCATCGGGGAACCGCTGCGGCGCTGCTCGCGCTCGCCGGGCTCACCCACCTCTTCGCCGCCTTCTTCTCGCTCGTGTGTCTGTTGGCGCTGTGGATCGTCCGGCCGGGTGTGCGCACGACCGCCTGGCTCGCCGTCGTCGGCCCACTGGCCGGGCTGCTGTCGGCATTCTGGGTGCTGCCGTTCTTCTGGAACCGGTCGCTGCTCAACGACATGGGTTGGGGCAAGGAGCGTCGGTACGTCGCCGCACTCTGGGATCGCAACGGATCGTTCGGCGACCAGACGTTCCTGGTCAACGATCCGCCGCTGCAGGTGCTCATCGTGCTCGCCGTGATCGGCGCCGTGCTCTGCGGTGTTCGCCGGGTGCGGTTCGGCATGGCGATGACGATGGTGGCCGTGGCGTTCGCCGCGCTGTTTCTTCTGTTGCCCGAGGGTCGACTCTGGAACGTGCGCCTGCTGCCGTACTACTACCTCGCCATCAACTTCATGGCCGCGATCGCCGTCGCCGAGATCGGCCGTCTGCTGGCTTCGGCAACTCGGTCCTTCGGGTCAGGGCGCCGAGCCTTCGCTGTTGCATTCGCCCCCGCTGCGCTTGCCAGCCTCGTCGTGTTCATCGCCTTTGGTCTCACCCTGCGCTCCTTGCCGGGTGGCACCGTCGACGATCAGGGTCGCTACTCGTGGCTGGGTGTGTTCCAGACCACCGAGCGCCATCTCGGGCCGCTCTGGGCTGCGCACAATTTCAATGGTTACGAGCGCACGGGTGCCTACCCCGAGTACTCGCTGATGGTCGCGACCATGGGCGAGGTCGGTCAGCAGTTCGGCTGTGGCCGGGCTTTGTGGGAGTACCAGAGCGAGCGCCTCGGCTCCTACGGCACTCCGATGGCTCCGATGTTGCTGCCGTATTGGACCGATGGCTGCATCGGTTCGATGGAGGGTTTGTACTTCGAGGCGTCGGCCACCACCCCGTATCACTTCCTGCTCCAGTCGGAACTGTCGACCTCGCCGTCGCGGGCCCAGCGTGACCTGCCGTACTCCAACCTGAGCATCAACCAGGGTGTCGGCCATCTGCAGGACCTGGGTGTGCGGTACTACATGGCGTTCACCGATCAAGCGTTGCTGCAGGCCCAGGCCGACCCGCGCCTCACGGAGGTGGCCACGGCTGGGCCGTGGGCGGTGTTCGTCGTTGCCGACTCGGATCTCGTCGTCGGCCTCGACCGCGTCCCCGTCGTTGTGGATGGGGTGCAGGGCGGGGGAGAGGCGTGGCTCGTCCCCAGCGTCGGGTGGTGGCAGGCCGAGAACGTTCCGCTCATCGCCGAGTCGGGCCCCGACGATTGGCCAAGCACCTCGATGACCGTGATCGAAGAGTCGATCACGGCGCTCGCGCAGGCGGTCGAGAACGACTCGGGCCGAGTCGCCGAGATGCGGGCGCTCGCAGCGGGACTCCCGACGGTGCTGCCGTCCGAGACGATGACGCCGGCGACCGTGTCCGACATCGTCACCGACGAATTCTCAATCTCGTTCGAGGTCGACGAGATCGGCAAGCCGGTCCTGGTTCGCACGAGTTACTTCCCCAACTGGGAGGCGACCGGAGCCGAGGGGCCGTATCGGGTGTCGCCGAACCTCATGGTCGTCGTCCCGACCGATACGTCGGTCGAGCTCAACTACGGACGCTCGGGCATCGAACTCGTCAGCCTCGTGCTCACGATCGTCGGCATCGCCGGCCTCTTCGCAGTGCGTCGGATCCCGGTCGTGACCGGTGGCCGGTTGTGGGACCTCGGCTCGTCGCCGCTTGATCTGTTGCCGAGCCGTGATCTTGTCCTCGCCGAGGTGCAGGGGGCCCGGGTCTCTGCGGCGTCGGTCGATCGCCTCGTCGACGAGACCGCCGAGCGCACGCGTGTGGCGGTGGTCGGCCTTGCGGCCGGTCTTGCGCTCGTTGGCGTCACCCTTGTGCTGCACCTGGTTGTCGGACCCACGACCGACGAGCCGTTGGTGTCGTTGCTCGTGTGGCTTCCCGGCACCGCCGGCCTGCTCTCGGTCGTGTTCGGCCATGCACCCGCGCTCGTCGAGCTTGCTCGGTACCGCTCGACGGTGGTGGAACCGTCTCGGGTGTTCACCGCCTCCGCTGCGGCGAACGGAATCAAGGACCCCGACGGGAGCACCTGATGGTGGTGCGGTTCGTGGCCGGCGAGAACGCAGAGCGTCCGAACGCCCGTCGGTTCGCGCTCGCCGGGGTCGGCGCGACCGTCGTCGACGTTGGCGTTGCGGTCGGCCTGGTCTCGGCCGGTCTCGGTCGTCTGCCCGCCGGCGCTGCCGCCCTCGTGATTGCGGCGATCGTCAGCCGCATCCTGCACGCTCGTTACACATTGCGGGGTGACCAGCTCGACCGATGGATCCGTCAGCCGTCGGTCTTTGCCACGGTTGCGGTCATCGCTGGCGTCGTCGATCTCGCTGTCTTCCTCGGCTTGTCCTCGTTGGCGGCCTTCCCGGCAAAGTGCGTCGCCGTGGCGATCTCGGCCGTGATCCGGGGCCTGTCGCACCGCCTCGTGCTGTTCCGGGTAGTGCGCCGCGAGCAGTCCAGCCCGATGCGCCGCCCTGCGCCGGACGGGGAGATGCGCGTGAGCGTGGTCGTTCCGGCCTACCGCGAGGAGGCGCGCATCGCCGTCACCGTCGCCCGCATCCGACGCGAACTCGACGTGTTCACCGGCGACCTCGAGATCATCGTGGTCGACGACGGCTCGCCGGATGGCACAGCGGACGCTGCTCGGCGTGCTGGTGCGGATCTGGTGGTCGTGCAGCCGCAGAACCACGGAAAGGGCGCTGCGGTGCGGGCCGGAGTGCTCGCCGCCCGGGGCAGGACGATCGCCTTCACCGATGCCGATCTCGCGTACTCGCCCCATCAGCTTGTGGCGTTTGTCGAGGCGATCGAGGGTGGATACGACGTGGCGATCGGCAACCGTCACCACGCCGACACCGACACCATGGTGGGCACCTCGTCGGTGCGCTCGTTCGGGAGCCGGGTGGTCAACATGGCCACGAGCCTGATGCTGCTCGGCAACTATCGAGACACCCAGTGTGGGTGCAAGGCGTTTCGGGCGGACGCCGCCCGCATCGTGGTCGGTGCCGGCTCGATCGACGGCTTCGCCTTCGACATCGAAGTGCTGCACCTCGTCGAGCGCTACGGCCTCTCGATGATCGAACTGCCGGTCGAGGTGGTGAATTCCGACACGTCCACCGTGCGTGCGTTGCGTGATGGGGTAGGGGTCCTCCTCGACATCCTGCGCATCCGTCGGCTGAGCCAACAGGCTCGCTATCCGCAACGTGCCGCGAATGCCCTCCCGATCGAGGCCGGACGGCCGATGATGGGCATGTCGGATGATGCCGAACTGACCGACCCCCACATGACTCCCGAGGCGGAACCAGACCAATGACCGATTTCGATGCGATCTTCAAGGCCTACGACGTCCGTGGCACGGTGCCTGACCAGTTCACCGCCGATGGAGCCAAGGCGATCGGTGGTGCCTTCGCCCGCTTCGTTGCCGGCCAGGGCGAGACCTCGATGGTCGTGGGTCACGATATGCGCCCCGAAGGGGAAGCGTTTTCCCAGGCGTTCGGCGACGGTGCGCTCGAACACGGTGTCGACGTCATCGACGTCGGGCTGTGCGCGACCGACATGATGTACTACGCCTCCGGTGTGCTGGACATGCCTGGCGCCGTCTTCACCGCATCGCACAACCCGGCCGGATACAACGGCATCAAGATGTGCCTCGGCGGCGCCGCCCCGATCGCCGGTGACACCGGCCTCGACGCCATCAAGGCGATGGCGATCGCAGGCCCGGACCCGTCGGGACGTATCGGTACCCGCACCGAGCAGCACATGCTGCCGGGCTATGTCGACCATGTCCGGTCGTTCGTCGACGTGTCGTCGTTGCGGCCTCTGAAGGTCGTGGCCGACACCGCCAACGGCATGGGTGGCCTCGTCGTTCCCGCCGTCTTCGATGGTCTGCCCTTCCAGCTCGACCACATGTATCCCGAACTCGACGGCACCTTCCCGAACCATCCCGCCGATCCGATCCAGCCGGAGAACCAACGGGACCTTATGGGGCGGGTCCTCGCGACGAATGCCGACATCGGCCTTGCGTTCGATGGCGACGCCGACCGGGTGTTTCTGGTCGACGAGACCGCCCGCGCCATCTCCGGTTCGCTCACCACGGCGATGGTGGCCCGCTCGATCCTCGCCAAGCATCCCGGCGCGACGATCCTTCACAACCTGATCTGCTCGAAGACGGTGCCTGAGGTCATTGCGGAGGGTGGCGGCACCGCAGTGCGCACCCGGGTCGGACACTCGTTCATCAAGCAGGTGATGGCCGAGACCGGTGCCCTGTTCGGCGGAGAGCACTCGGGTCACTACTACTTCGCCGACAACTTCCGGGCCGACAGCGGCCTGATCGCTGCACTCGTGATCCTCGAGGCCCTCAGCAACCATGACGGCGGACTCGCCGACCTCGTGTCGTCGCTCGATCGCTACGCCGCCTCGGGTGAAATCAACACCACGGTCGATGACGCTGCTGCGGTGATCGATCATGTCGCCGACGTCTACTCGGCGGGGGAGCAGGACCGCATGGACGGCCTCACGGTCGACATGGGTGACTGGTGGTTCAACCTGCGTCCGAGCAATACCGAGCCGCTCCTGCGGCTCAACCTCGAGGCCGCTGACGACAACGAGGTCGCCCGGCGCGTCGACGAGGTTCGAGCCCACTTCGCAGGCTGAACCGCATCAGCGAGGCCGACACGCGGTTAACTGGTGTCCATGACACTCGACGCCCGGCTCCTGGAGATCCTCGCCTGTCCCACCGACAAGCAGGGCCTGCTGTACTTCGCCGACGAAGACCTGCTCTACAACCCGCGCCTCAAGAAGGCATACCGGGTCCACGAGGGCATTCCCGTCATGTTGCCGGACGAGGCGATCGATGTCGCCGACGACGAAGACGCCCGCCTCACCGCAAAGGCCGAGGCCGAGGGGATCGCGCCGACCTTCGGCGACTGAGCCCATGGCCACCGACGACCTCCGAGAGTCGGTCCGGCACCTGCCGGACCAGCTCCGCGACATCGCAGTGGCCGCTGCCGATCTCGACCAACTGCCCGACGCCGAGGGGATCGAATCGGTCGTCGTCCTCGGCACCGGTGGCGCTCGCGTCGCCGGTGATGTGATCGAGGCGATCTGCGAACTGCGCGCCACCGTGCCGATCGTGGCCACAGGCGCTCGCTGTCCGGCGTGGGTGGGTGATCGCACGCTGGCCATCGTCGTATCGCCGTCGGGTGACGACGCTGGTGCTGTCGCTGCGGCCGAGGCTGCGCTCGAGGCGGCTCGCTCGATCGTCGTCGTCACCTCCGGTGGTGCGCTCGGTGCCGCCGCAACGGCGTGGGGTGTCCCCGTCGTGCCGGTCGATCCCGACGCCGGACCTGCCGCAGGGCTCGGCGTTGCCATCGTTCCGGTCCTCGTGCTGCTCGAACGGCTCGGTTTTGTGTCGGGTATGACGCGCACGGTGAGCGACGCCGCCACCCAGATCGCCGAACGTCTCGACTCGCTGTTCGATTCGCCCCGCGTGCGTCTGCTCGCCGAGCTCCTCCCTGGGCGCCTCGCCCTCGTCACCGCCGCCGGTTCGATCGGAAAGCACGCTGCCCGTCGCTGGGTGCAAGAACTCGATCAGGTCGGTGGGATTGCGGCGGTTCGTCGTCGCCTTCCGACCGGACAGGTCGATGTCGATGCCGGCGCCCGTTTGGCGGACACGACTCGCAACGGTGCCGTGCTGGTCCTTTTGCGCCACGACGCCGAACCCGATGGTCTCGACGGTGGCGTTGCGCTTGCCCGTGAGCGCTTCGACCATGTCGTCGAGATCCATGCCGATGGGGACGGGCCGCTCGCACAACTCCTCGATCTCGTGCTTGTGGCCGATGCCGTGGCCGCCGCCTTGCGCGAACGGGACACGACGGACTGATCCACGAAACGGTCATGCAGCGGCTCGAGGGCGCGATCCGGAACTACGACTGGGGCTCGACGTCGAGCATCCCGTCGATGCTCGGATGCGCCGAAGACGGCAAGCCGTGGGCCGAGCTGTGGCTCGGGGCGCATCCATCGGCGCCGTCACTGGTCGGCGAACCCCGCACGCCGCTCGACGAACTCATCGCCGCTGATCCGGCTGGACAGCTCGGCCCGGCGGTGGTCGACCGGTTCGGGTCACTGCCGTTCCTGTTCAAGGTCCTTGCGGCCGCGGCGCCGTTGTCGTTGCAGGCGCATCCGTCCGTCCTGCAGGCGGAGGCGGGTTACGCACGCGAAGACGCTGCGGGCGTCCCGATCGACGCCCCGAATCGCAGCTTCCGCGACCGGTTCCACAAGCCCGAACTCATCTGTGCGCTGACGGACTTCCATGCACTTTGCGGGTTCCGTGACCCGGTGGCGACGCTCGACGTCCTAGCGACGATCGACACATCGGCGCTCGATCCGATCCGCGATCGCCTCGCTGCGTCCTCGGCGGTCGACGGACTCGGCCCGCTGCTCGAGCACCTCCTGACCCTGCCGGCTGCCGACGCGGCGGCCTTGGTCGCCCCCGTGGTGGCTGCATGCGGGGCTCCGGGTCCTGATCGTCACGCTGATGTGCGAGCCATGGCTGCGGCGCTGGGCGAGCGATATCCCGGCGATGCGGGCGTGGTCACCGCCTTGTTGCTCAACCTGGTCCATCTGAAGCCGGGCGAAGCGCTGTTCCTTGGTGCAGGGAACCTCCATGCGTATCTGGGTGGCACCGGCGTCGAGATCATGGCGAACTCGGACAATGTGCTCCGTGGTGGGCTCACGACGAAGCACATCGACATTCCGACGCTGCTCGAGGTGGTCGACGCCCGACCGATCGAACCGGTCGTTCAGCGCCCCGTGGCCGTCGAAGGGGTCGCGCCCTACAACACCCCGGTTCCCGAGTTCGCGCTCGAACGGCTCGATCTCGACGGCTCGGTGGCCGTTTCGGGTCCGGCGATCCTGCTGTGCACCGACGGTGCAGCCGATGTTGGTTCGTTCTCGCTTGAGAGCGGTGCAGCGGCCTGGCTGCCCGCTGCTGACGGGGTGGTCGAATTGCGAGGACGCGGAACCGTCTATCGAGCCGGGGTGAACCTCTAGCCCGTACACTGCGAGGTCGCGGGCTGCTCCGAGATGGTGTCAGCTGACCCCGGCCCGCTCCTGACAATCGCACTTCGGGCATGGGCCCGACGAACGCAAGGAGCACACCGTGGCGCTATCCACTTCCGACTTCAAGGTCGCCGACATCGAACTCGCTGGGTTTGGTCGCAAGGAAATCACCCTCGCCGAACACGAGATGCCCGGCCTGATGGCCCTGCGAGGCAAGTATGCCGATGAGCAACCGCTCGCCGGTGCGCGCATCGCCGGTTCGCTGCACATGACCGTGCAGACCGCCGTGCTCATCGAGACCCTCGTTGCGCTCGGGGCCGACGTCCGCTGGGTCTCGTGCAACATCTTCTCGACTCAGGACCACGCAGCGGCCGCCGTCGCCGTCGGTCCCAACGGCACGATGGACGCCCCGTCGGGCACACCGGTGTTCGCCTGGAAGGGCGAGACGCTGGAGGAGTACTGGTGGGCGACCGAGCAGCTGTTCCGCTGGCCCGACGGTGGTGGTCCCAACCTGATCCTTGACGACGGCGGCGACGCCACCATGCTCGTCCACAAGGGCCTCGAGTTCGAGAAGGCAGGCTCCGTGCCTGAGGCCAGCGAGGATGATTCGGAGGAGTGGGGCGTGTTCCTCGAGCGTTGTCGCACGATCCTCGCCGACGACCCGAACTTCTTTTCGGCGATCGCGCCCGGAATCAAGGGAGTCTCCGAGGAGACCACCACTGGAGTGCACCGGCTCTACCAGATGATGGAGGCGGGGGAGCTGCTGTTCCCGGCGATCAACGTCAACGACTCGGTCACCAAGTCGAAGTTCGACAATCTCTACGGCTGCCGCCACAGCCTCATCGACGGCATCAACCGGGCGACCGACGTCATGATCGGCGGCAAGGTCGCCGTCGTGTGCGGCTACGGCGATGTCGGCAAGGGCTGCGCTGAATCACTTGCCGGCCAGGGTGCTCGTGTCATCGTCACCGAGGTCGACCCGATCTGTGCTCTTCAGGCCGCAATGTCGGGCTTTGAGGTCAACACGCTCGAAGCGGTCGTCGACACCGCCGACATCTTCATTACCACCACCGGTAACAAGGACATCATCCTCGCCGATCACATGGCCCGTATGAAGCATCAGGCGATCGTTGGCAACATCGGCCATTTCGACAACGAGATCGACATGGCCGGCCTGTTCAAGATGTCCGACGTCCAGCGGGTGAACATCAAGCCGCAGGTCGACGAGTTCGTCTTCCCCGACGGCCATTCGGTCATCGTGTTGAGCGAGGGCCGTCTCCTCAACCTCGGCAACGCCACGGGCCACCCGAGCTTCGTGATGAGCTGCTCGTTCACCAACCAGGTGCTCGCCCAGATGAAATTGCATGCCGAAGCAGCTGACATGGAGCTTGGCGTCGAGGTCTTGTCGAAGGAGCTCGACGAGGAGGTCGCTCGTCTGCATCTCGATGCACTCGGCGTTCGTCTCACGGAGATGACCCAGGAGCAGGCCGACTACCTCGGCGTGCCCAAGAACGGGCCGTACAAGCCGGAGCACTACCGCTACTGAGCGGTCACCCGCTGCAGGATGAACCGGCTGGACTATCGTCGGCGCCCATGACGACACGTGGTGTTTGGTTCTCGCCGGAAGGGCTTTCCGGGGCCGAGGTCGTTGCTTTCGGGCAGCGGGTCGAGGCGCTCGGTTACGAGACGCTGTGGGTAGGGGAGACCTTCGGTCGTGACCCCTTCGCCCAGCTCTCGATGATCGGAGCGACAACCTCGACACTCGGTCTCGCCACCGGCATCGCCAACATCTACAACCGGGCGCCCGGGGTGATGCTGCAGGGTGCCAATACCGTGGCCGAGGCCACCGGCGGTCGGATGACGCTCGGCATCGGGGTGTCGAGCCCGGCGATCGTGAGCAAGGTCCGAGGCATCGAGTACGGCAAGCCCTACTCGTTCATGAAGACCTATCTGGAAGCGATGGAGGGTTCGCTCTACACGAGCGTCGCCCCAGCCGAGCCGGTGCCGGTCGTGCTCGCCGCCCTGGGTCCGAAGATGCTCGAGTTGGCGGCGGAGAAGACCGTCGGCGCTCACCCGTACAACACGACGCCAGAGCACACGGCAATGGCGCGCGAGGTCATGGGACCGGATGCCGGGCTGTATGTCGAGCAGAAGGTGCTGCTGACCACCGATGCCGAGCAGGCTCGCGCCACGGGTGCCTCCGTGCTGAAGTTCTACAGCCGTGCTCCTGGCTATGTGAATGCCTGGAAGCGTATGGGTTTCACCGACGACGACATCTCCGGCCTGAGCGATCGGCTGGTCGACGCACTCGTCGCGTGGGGCACCGTCGACCAGATCGAAGCCCGGCTTCAAGAACATGCCGACGCCGGCGCCACCCATGTCTGCATCCATCCATTGGATCCGGTCACGGGCCAAGGCGCCCCCGACGACGCAGCACTCGAAGCGCTCGCTCCGAGCTGAGCGTCGGTACTCACTGGCGGCGGGTTGTTCGCGCCGGCAGCGAAGTTGGCGCCGAGGCGCGCGTCGTGAAGGATGGAGCTGTGGGCGCGCCGGTCGGCGGCGTGCCGGCCCGCATTCTCGGGTCCGAGACGGCGGCCCCTGGCCGTGTGGAGCATCGAATGGCTGAACGCATCACCGTCGAGATCAGCGACGGCATCGCTGACGTCCGCCTCAACCGTGGCGACAAAATGAACGCTATGGACGGGCCGATGTTCACGGCCCTGATCGAGACCGCCGACGAACTCGCGAAGACCGAGGGATTGCGAGCCGTCGTGCTGTCCGGCAATGGCCCGGCCTGGTGTGCGGGCCTCGACTTCTCGGGGTTCCAGTCGATGGCGGGTGGTGGCGAGAGCAACACCAGCAGCATCGGTGAGATCGAGAACGACCGCATCACGCACAACGCGCAGCAGGCGGTGTGGGGCTGGCGTGAGCTGCCAGTGCCTGTCATCGCCGCCGTGCACGGCGTCGCTTTCGGTGCCGGCATCCAACTCGCCGCCGGCTGCGACATCCGTTTCGTCGCCCCTGACGTCCGCATGTCCATCCTTGAGATCCGCTGGGGCATCAGCCCCGACATGACCATCACCCATCTCCTTCCGGGTTTGATCGGCGCCGACGTGGCCAAGGAACTCATCTGGACCGGTCGTGAAGTCAATGGTGAGGAGGCCGTGCGGATCGGACTTGCCACCCATGTGAGCGAGGACCCGCTTGCCGATGCCATGGAACTTGCCCGCACGATCGCCGGGAAGAGCCCGCATGCCATCCGTGCCGGCAAGCGCCTCGTCGAACACGCCTACGCCGAGGATTTCGCGTCCGGATTCGCGATGGAGCGCGAGGAGATCTTCAACCTGATCGGCACGCCCAACCAGGTCGAGTCGGTTACGGCCTTCTTCGAGAAGCGCACGCCCAACTACACCGAGGTCGAGGTCGGGCAGTGAAGGTCCTCGTCACCGGAGCGACCGGCTTTCTCGGGAGCCACACCGTCCGGGCGCTGCGGCGTGACGGACACGATGTCCGAGTGATGGTGCGAACGCCGTCGAAGGCGACGGCGCTCTTTGAGCGCATGCACATCGAGGGTTGCGAGATCGTCACCGGCGACATCACCGATCGCTCCTCGGTCGAGGCGGCGGTCGTCGGCTGCGACGCCGTCGTCCATGCGGCTGCGGTCGTTGCGGTCGAACCGACTCGCGAGGCCGAGATGCATGCCACCAATCTGGCCGGTGCGGAGAACGTGCTCGGTGTCGCAGTCGACGCCGGGTGTGATCCGGTCGTGCACGTCTCGACCGTCGCGGCACTGTTCCCGTTCCAGACCGACCCGGTCACCGCCGAGCACCCGGTCGTCGGCGCCGAGAACGGCTACGGCCAGACCAAGGCTGCGTGCGAACGGTTCGCCCGTTCGTTGCAGGACGCGGGGCACCCGGTCGTGACGATCTATCCATCCGGGATCGTCGGCCCCGAGGACTGGAACGAGTCGATCAATCTCAACTCGGTGAAGCTCTGGATCGAGAAGGGCTTTCCTGTCGCCAAGGGCTACAGCGGCAGCTATGTCGACGTCCGTGACCTCGCCGACGTTATTGCGGTGTCGGTCCAGCCCGGGCAGGGGAGTGCTCGGTTGCTGTGCATGGGCACGTACCTCACTGCTCGCGAGCAGGTCGCCACGATGAGCGAGGCGATCGGCGCCGACTTCGCGAGCATGCCGCTCCCCAAGCCGGTGTGGTGGGTGTGGTCCCGCCTCGGCGATCTCGCTGCTCGGTTCGGCATCGATCTCGTCTTGACCTCCGACGGGTACGACTACATCTTCCACTCGAAGCCCGGTGACGACTCGGCGACCATCGAGCGCACCGGCGTGACATTCCGCCCGATCGTCGAGACCTGGCGAGACATGTTCACCTGGATGCTCGAGCAGGAGATGGTTTCGGCCAAGCGGCTCGGCACGCTGGCCGACTGACCGAGCGAGCCTGTCACCACCCCGATCTAGGTTGGGCGCGGTGACCCGACCCGCGTCCCCTGCCTTCCTGGATTCCTTCCACACGGGGTGGGTGCACGATGGTGCCGCCGCCGAGGCCGTTCGGATGTTGAAGTACCGCCGTTCGACGGCTGTCGTCTCGGCCATCGCCGATGCTTTGGCGTCAGCAGCGCCGCCTGTCGATCTCGTCACCTGGTGTCCGGCTTCGCGATGCCGCCGACGAGAGCGAGGCTTTGACCAGTCCGAACTGTTGGCGCGGGCGGTCGCCCACCGCATCGGCACACCGGCGCGGCCGACCCTGATCCGCACCGACCACACGCCGCAGACCACCCGCCGTCGCGACGGGCGCCTCGTCGGTCCGTCGCTGCGGCTGCGGAGTCAGCTCCGATCGGGCCCGTCGGTCTTGCTGATCGACGATGTCACCACTACGGGGGCGACGCTCGAAGCAGCCGCACGGCTGCTTCGGTCGGGCGGAGCGCGGGCCGTTCACGGGTCGGTCGTCACGCGCGCTCGACGGCGTTCGTCGGGCGCCATGCGAACGCACGGTGTACGGTCCGTTGCACAACAGATCCACGGAGGTTTTTCATGGACGTCTCCATCAGCGCACGGCACGTGAACATCACGCCGCGACTTGAGGAGGTGATCCGCGAAAAAATCGGCACGTTGGATCGCTTCCTCGACGGGCTCCAACACGCCGAGGTGCATTTCGACGAGGCCCGGAATCCGCGGATCGAGGACAAGGAGTTCCTCGAGGTCGTCGTCGAAGGGCACGGACATCATCTCCGGGCGAAGGTCAACGCCCGCGATCCGTATTCGGCGGTCGATCAGGCGACGCTGAAGCTCGAACGTCAGATCCGCAAGCTGCGCACGAGGCTGCAGAAGCGTCACCACGGCGACGGCCGCTCGATTCGGACCTTCGACACCACAGCGATCATGGAGGACCTTGCCAGTCAGCCTGCGGGAGGTGTCGCGACGATCGTCGAAGAAGACGTGGTCGACGACGACGTCCTTCCTCAGATTGTGAAGTCGAAGCGCTTCTATCTGGCGCCGATGACGCCCGACGATGCCGTCCTCAAAATGGACCTCCTCGGCCATGGGTTCTTCTTCTTCATCAACAAGGACACCAACCGGTCCGCTGTCATCTACAAGCGAGATGATGGCGACATCGGACTCATCGACGAAGCCGGCTGACCTCGCCGAGGCAGGCACGGCCGGTATCGGGGTGGTTCGACAGATCCGGTGAGACCTGGAGCGCTGCCGAGGGTCGGCGTGGCCCGTCGGTAGAGTGATCCGCCGATGAGCATTTTTTCTCGTGTTCTGCGCAGCGGTGAGGGCCGGAAGCTGAAGGCCCTGCAGGCGCTCGTGCCCGACATCAACGCGCTCGAGCCCGAAATGCAGGCGCTGTCCGACGACGCGCTGCGGGCCAAGACGGGTGAGTTCCGCCAGCGCCTCGACAATGGCGAGGAGCCCGACGACCTCCTGATCGAGTCCTTTGCCGTCACCCGAGAGGCGGCCACCCGTGTGCTGGGTCAGCGTCACTACGACGTCCAGCTCGTCGGTGGTGCCGCCCTGCACCTCGGCTGGGTCGCCGAGATGAAGACGGGTGAGGGCAAGACCCTGACGTCGACGCTGCCGATCTATCTCAACGGCGTCACCGGCAAGGGTGTGCACGTCGTCACGGTGAACGACTACCTCGCCTCACGCGACGCCGAGTGGATGGGCCAGGTGCATCGCTGGATGGGCCTTGAGGTTGGTCTCGTGCTCCCGGGCAACCGCGACTCGGCCTACAAGCGGGCCCAGTACGCCGCCCACATCACCTACGGCACCAACAACGAGTTCGGCTTCGATTACCTCCGCGACAACATGGCCATGTCGCGTGAGAAGCAGGTGCAGCGCGGCCACAACTACTGCATCGTCGACGAGATCGACTCGATCCTCATCGACGAAGCCCGCACCCCGCTGATCATCTCCGGCAAGGTCGCTGACGCGGCCCAGCTGTACGTCAAGTTCGCGTCGATCGCCCGGGGCCTGCGTCGCGATGTCCACTACGAGGTCGACGAGGAGAAGCGCACCGTCGCCCCGCTCGAAGAGGGCGTGCGAGCGGTGGAGCGGGCACTCGGTATCGACAACCTCTACGACCAGGTGTCGAACAACCTGGTCCACCAACTCCAGGCCGCGATCCGGGCCAAGGAGTTGTACAAGCGGGACCGGGACTATCTCGTCGACGGCAACGGCGCTGTGAAGATCATCGACGAGTTCACCGGCCGCACGATGGAAGGTCGCCGTTGGTCCGACGGCCTTCACCAGGCGGTCGAGGCGAAGGAAGGGGTGGCGATCAAGGAAGAGAACCAGACGCTCGCCACCATCACCCTTCAGAACTACTACCGCCTCTACGACCGACTCGCCGGCATGACCGGCACCGCCGAGACCGAAGCCTCGGAGTTCGTGTCCACCTACGGCCTGCACGTGGTGCCGATCCCGACCCACAAGCCGATTGCCCGAGTCGACCAAGGCGACCTGATCTACAAGACCGAGGACGCAAAGTTCCAGGCGTGCATCGACGACATCATCGAGCGCAACGCTGCCGGTCAACCGGTGCTAGTCGGCACGGTGTCGGTCGAGAAGTCCGAGAAGCTCTCGCGCATGATGGAAAAGCAGGGCGTGGCGCACGAGGTGCTCAACGCCAAGCAGCATCATCGTGAGGCCGACATCGTCACCCAGGCGGGCCGTCTCGGTGCAGTCACGGTTGCCACGAATATGGCGGGCCGCGGTGTCGACATCCTCCTCGGTGGCAACCCGGAAGGTCTCGCCGACCGCGACACGCGAGCTGAGGGTCTCGATCCCGACTCTGCCGAAGGCCGGCCTCGCTTCGAGGAACTCGTCGCCAAACACAAGGCCACCACCGATGTCGAACGCAAGAAGGTGCTCGATCTCGGTGGCCTGTACGTGCTCGGCACGGAGCGTCACGAGAGCCGCCGCATCGACAATCAGTTGCGCGGTCGTTCCGGCCGCCAGGGCGATCCCGGAGAGAGCCGCTTCTACCTGTCGCTCGAAGACGAACTCATGCGTCTGTTCGCCACCGGCGCCATGGACTGGGTGATGGGTCGGGCCCTGCCCGACGATGTCCCGCTCGAGGCGAAGATGGTCACCCGGGCGATCGAACGGGCCCAGAACACCGTCGAGGGCCGCAACGCTGAGACCCGCAAGAACGTCCTGAAGTACGACGAAGTGATGAACGAGCAGCGCAAGGTGATTTACCGGCGCCGTGGTCAGATT
>Ga0255751_10001163_pt1 | contig 25019 bp, 25 predicted proteins | sample 071ome_20_FD_179951 | JGI IMG/M metagenome (GOLD analysis project Ga0255751, IMG submission 179951) | Coastal salt marsh microbial communities from the Groves Creek Marsh, Skidaway Island, Georgia - 071412BT metaG (version 2) | ecosystem: Environmental > Aquatic > Marine > Intertidal zone >... | reverse complement strand
AAAACCTTTTCTATCTGAATAATCGTCAATAAGAAGAGCTCCTCTTGATCCTAAGGCACCATCTACATATACCTTTACAGATCTAACATTTAATCTATCAGTTTTATATGGGCCTAATTCAAGAAAATGTTCTAATGAGCTTGGATCATTCTCAATCATAGCATAAATTCTAATTTTTAAAGCTCCATCTTTTTGAAGTTCATCAATTAAATCAATTTGTTTTTTGGTTAAACCTGCATCAGAAATTGTAGTTAGCCCATTTTGAAATGCCAAATCTTGGGCACTTAAAAGAGCTTGAATAGATTCTTCTTTACTTGGCTCAGGAATAATTTTATCAACTAGTCGCATTGAATTGTCTATCAAAACACCAGATAATCTATTGCCTATTTTAATAATTTCTCCTCCATCAACTTTTGTTGAATTACTAATTCCAGCAAGCTTTAGCGCATGATCATTAACTAAATAGGCATGACCATCAATTCTTCTAAGAACAACTGGTTTATCAGGAAACGTTTCATTTAAAAGTTTGTTAGTCGGTAAGGTTTTATTATTCCAGTCATTCTGATCCCATCCTCTACCTATTATAAAATTTGAATTATTTTCAGAATCAAACTCTTTAACTCTATCAATAACTTCTTCTAAACTTTGAGTATTTTTCAAGTCTACCTGATTTAAATAAAATCCTAAATCATAAAAATGAGCATGTGAATCAATAAATCCTGGATAAACAGGAAGCTCTTGGGCATTTATGATGTTAGCTGATGAGAAGTTTGATAATATCTCATCACCCCCAACATAAACAAATTTACCTTCTTTAACAGCAAATGAGGAATAACTATTAGAAAATTCATCTACTGAATATATTTTAGCATTGTGTACAATTAAATCAACACTTTCTGTACATGATGTCAAAAAAATTAAAAAAAGAAGAAGTATTTTATTTTTCATAAAAAATAATGTACAAATTAAATCAAATGAAGTGTATCTAACAAAAAAAAACTTAATAATAATTAACAAATAAAATTAATTATTTGTTACATTGAAATTTATATGACTTTAGTTAATATTATTAATACTGATCTTCAAATTGATCAAAAAAAAATTCTAGAAAATGTAAACTTTGAACTAAAAGAGGGTGATTTAAAATTTCTGATCGGCAAGACCGGTTCTGGTAAAACAACATTTATAAATTCAATTTTTGGAAATCTTGAAATAAAAAATTCAGATAAATTTGAAGTCCTAGGCTTTGATCTTAAAAATCTAAATGAAAAAGAAATTCCTAATCTAAGAAGGAAGATTGGTTTTGTATTTCAAGATTTTAAACTTCTAAATGATAGATCAATCTATGATAATCTAGAATTTGTTTTAAAAGCAACAGGTAATAATAATAAAGATGAAATTGATGAAAAGATTCAAAGAGTTTTAAAGCTTGTAGGTATCAATAACTCTTTAGATAAATTTCCAAATGAATTATCTGGAGGAGAACAACAAAGAATAGCTATAGCTAGATCAATACTTAATAATCCTGAATTAATTATAGCTGATGAACCTACAGGTAACTTAGATCCTGAAACTAGTCTAGAGATAATTAAATTATTTCAAAGATTAAATAAACTTGGTACATCAATGATAATTGCTACACACGACTATAACCTTATCTTAAAAATGAAAGGGAGAATATACAAGTGTGAAGATGGAAAATTTTTTGAGGTAGAAAGAAAATAATGACTAATATTGATAAATGATTACTGAAAAAATTGAGAAAAATAAATTTTTACTGATTGCTGGACCATGTGCAATTGAAGGTGAACAGATAGCTAATGAAATAGCTGAAAAACTAATAGCAATAACTTCAAAATTATCAATACCATTAGTATTTAAAGGTAGTTATAGAAAAGCAAATAGAACACGATTAGATAGCTTTACAGGTATTGGTGATTTAGAAGCGCTAAATATTTTGCGAGATATCAGCTCTAAATTTAATATTCCTGTAATTACAGATATACACAGTTCAGCTGAAGCAAAAATGGCAGCTGAATACGTTGATATAATTCAGATACCTGCGTTTCTTGCCAGACAAACAGATATTCTTGTTAGTGCTGCAGCTACAGGTAAAACAATTAATATTAAGAAGGGTCAATTTATGAGCGCTAATAGTATGAAATATGCAGTTGATAAAGTAGTTGAATCTGGAAATCAAAAGGTAATGATTACTGAAAGAGGAACTCAATTTGGTTACAATGATCTAATTGTTGATTTCAGAGGTATTAATGAATTAAAAAAAATAGCTCCTACAATATTAGATGTAACTCATTCAGTTCAAAAACCAAACCAAACTTCCGGAGTTACTGGAGGTAACCCAGAATATATTGAATCACTTGCTAGAGCAGGAATTGTAAATGGTGTTGATGGAATCTTTCTAGAAACACATACTGACCCATCTAAAGCGAAAAGTGATGGTGCAAATATGTTAGATGTAAATAAAGTAGAGGACCTTCTTTCCAATCTTTTAGCCATTAGAGAAGCTACATCTAAATTATAGTCTTATTTATATTATCTTTGCCAAACTTTTGTACTTTGAAATTTTGGGGTCGACTGGTTTTGACAGCAAGACTAATTTAATTATTTGCAAGTCGAGTGATGAAAATAATCTCGTAAATCTATTTTTCAACTTTTAAATGGCGAAAATAACTACGCTCTAGCTGCATAATTGACTGAATTATAGTAGGTCTTTGCTAATCTCAACTAGGTTGAGAAGCTAGATGTCTCATAAAAACTTTGATTAACAGTTTTTATATTTGAGACACCATTAAGTTAATCTAGAACTTTACATTCACTGAGTAAAATTCAAAACTAAAAGTGATAAGGCTAATATTATGGTTGTTATCTACCTAGTATTTTCACGAAAATTTAAAGATAAATAAACTTGTAGACGATAGTTTAATTACTTGTTTGGACGCGGGTTCGAATCCCGCCGACTCCACTATTTAATATATTCTCATTTTTTTATCTCTTTATTAGAAAATTTACAATGATTTAAGTCCAAAATTATCAAATCATTAAAATATCTTCATTTTTATGTTAAAAAAGACAGTTTAGATTCATTCTAAATGATTATTTACTAATTTGGGATTTCTTAACAAAAAACAATTAACTATATGAAAAATTTATTTTTAACTCTAGCATTAGCTTTTTCTTTTTCCATTAATGCTCAACATGCTGTTATGTGGGCTGTTGATCTTAAAGATGGTGGAGAGAAACAGTATTTAGAGCTTGAATCATTCTTCTCGGAAATACACAAAGAAGCTGTTAAACAAGGCTTAAGATCTGGATGGTCTGTGTGGAAGAGGACTCCAAAAGAAGGAGATGAAGATAGTGCCGCCGAGTACTTTATTTTTGACAATTACTCATCTATTGAACAGATGGAAGCTGGCGTAGATAACCAGGCAATTGCACAAAAAGTTTACAAAGGCAAAATGTCACGAAGAGCAATTGCAAAGATGTTTGATAATTCTGCTTACGATGCTGAGAAAGAAAGACGAGTATACAGACTAAAAGCAGTTGACTTTACAATTCGTGCAGGTGGAAAAATTAAAAAAGGTGATAAAGCAACAATAAACTTAATGAATAAGAAATCTGATGATTTTGAATCATATGAATCTGAAGTCTGGAAACCAGTAGCTGAAAAAAATATCTTAAAAGGTAATCTAAGACAATGGATTCTTGCCGAAGCTGTTGATAGATCAGAAAATGCCTACGAAGGCTGGACTCACATGGCTTGGAATCTAAGAGCTGAAAATCCTGGAGAATGGTATAGCCCTTCAGGTTTTAAATGGGACAAACTTTGGGAAGGTATTGAATCAGCAAGAGATATGGCTGATGCAGTTGAGCTTACTTGTGTATTCTCAGCTGAAGATTAATATTAATTTAAATTTAAAAACATGAAAAAACTTTTATCAATTTTTATTTTATTTTTTACTTTAAGTGTAACTGCTCAGTATACTATTGTAAGTGCAGTAGACTTAAATGAAGGAATGGAAGAAGACTACCTAAAACTAGAGGAGTTCTTTTCCCCTATCCACAAACTGGCAATAGAAAAAGGAATTCAAACTTTTCAAGCAGTTTTCAAAGTTGTAGAGTCGAATGATAACGGTGAAAATTCTGCAGATTACTTTATTATTACAGGGTTTAATAATAAAGAAGAGCTTGATGCATATAATAACAGCTGGACTTCAGATGATTGGTTAAATCTAGCATATGAAGCTCATAAAGGAAAAATGTCAAGAAGCTCTGTTAGAAGGTACATGAACTCTGTTGGCTCTGAAAGTAAAGAGAGAAGAAATTATCATATTAAAAATGTTGATCAAACAATATGGGCTGGAGGAGATTTAAAACCAGGAGAAAGAATGTCAATTACTTCAACAATTGCTAAGTCAGATGATTTTGAATCTTGGGAAACTGAAATAATTAAACCTATAGTTAGCAATGAAATTATGATGGGTCAGCATAGATGGTGGGCACTTTCAAAAATTTATGAAAGAACAGAAAATGCATATGAAGGCATTACTCATTTTTTCTTTAATGTTGGAGTTCCTGGTGTCACTAGAACAGGTTGGGATGACTTAGGAAAGACTTTTAAAGGTCAAAAGCTAAGAGAGGGTGTTCAATCTGCAAGTGAGCATCAAAATTACGGGCTCTTAGAACTTGTATCAATTAATAACTAATAAACCAATTTTTATTAGAAATAAACCCACCTTTATGGTGGGTTTTTTATTTTTGTAAAATGATTAAAGATCAAATTTTAGAATTTCTTAGTAGTTATGGGCTCCCAGTAGGTATATCTGAACTGTTAGCTTCTGGACTAATTTTAATATCAATAGTAACAGTAGTTATAATTATTAACTTTATTGGGAGAAAAATAATTTTATCATTTTTTAAAAGAATTGCAAAATCTACTTCCTCTTCTTTTGATGATTTATTAATTAAGAATAAAATTCCAAGATTACTTTCTTATGTTCCATCTTTATTTTTTCTTTTTTGGGTTCTGCCTTTATACAATGAAGATTTGTTAATAGTTCTTGAGGCTACAACTATAATATTATTTATTGTTACTGTAAGGTCTGTTTTAGGGACTGTTAAAGATTATTTTAAATTAAGCTCATCTCTAAAACATATACCGATTGACAGCTATATTCAAGTAGTAATGATATTCCTTTGGTTTATTGGAATTATACTTATCCTATCAGTTCTTACTGGTAGAGAGATTGGTACTTTTCTTGCATCTCTTGGTGCATTGTCAGCAATAATTATCCTTGTATTTAGAGATACAATACTTGGTTTTGTCTCGAGTATTCAAATTACAGTTAATGATACTGTAAGAATTGGTGATTGGATAACAATGAAAGGATCTGATGCTGATGGAACAGTTATTGAGGTGAATCTTTCAACAGTTAAGGTTCAGAACTTTGACAACACAATAACTACAATACCAACATATAAGCTTGTATCTGACTCATTTATTAATTGGAGGGGTATGGAGGAATCCAAAGGAAGAAGAATTAAAAGGTCATTACTTATTAAGCCAAGTTCTGTTAAATTCCTTGAAAGTGATGATATTGAAAAACTAAAAAGAGTTAACCTAATTTCAGAATATATTGGTTCAAAAGTTTCTGAAATTAATGAATATAATAAGAAAAATGGTATTGATAAATCTATGTTATTAAACGGAAGAAATCTTACCAATCTAGGGGTATTTAGAATCTATATTGAAGAGTATTTGAAAGCTCACCCAATGACAAATGAAGACTTAACTTTAATGTGTAGACAACTCGAGCCAACTTCACAGGGTATACCTATTCAGATTTATACATTTTCAAAAGACAAAGAGTGGACAAAATACGAGGGATTAACCTCTGATATTTTTGACCACCTTCTATCTTCTGTTAAATATTTTGACTTAGAATGTTTTGAACTAAATCAAAGTTTTTCTAATTAATACCACTTCCTGATAAATGTGGAGGGTTTAGTTCCTTAATTTGATTCTCTAAAGATTCCAACTCTGCTTTTAATGATTCAATAACACCCTTAGATTCATTGAACATTTTTCTTGCTATTTCAAGATTAGATGAATTAAGCTCAGTTGGACCATAAGAAGTTGATAACCCTTGCATAGCTATTCTTATTCTTGCAGCAAGAGTTACTTTATCCCACTCTCCTATCTCAGCTCTAGCAGGGTTTCCATCCAATTCATATTCAATATTGTTATACTTAGATTTGAAATCAGCAATTTTTTTAATCATTTCAGGAGAAAAGTCTTCTAGTTCCATTGAAGCTTTTTCTAATAACTGAACTTTAGCTTTCATTAAATTAAATTCATCCTCATACTTTGATATTTCAATATAAAGTGATGAAACCATATTTCTAAAGTTATTATAATCATCGTATGATGACCCCTCTAAAGTTCCTTTTCTTAGGGGTTTTACATTAAAAGACACAGGCCCATCAAGCTTCTCTACAGATCCATTTTTTTCAAGATAAAGCTCAGCTTGGTATTCACCTGGTGTTACATATGGGCCTGATGGATTGAACCACCAATTTGACTGAGCTCTCCCTGCTCTTACCGGGTAATAACTTTTATGTCTTAGATTCCAAGCAATTTTACCTGATCCATTAGATGCATTTTGTTTAACATTTCTTATATGGTTACCATTAGAATCTTTAATAGTAAGAATAATACTAGCAGATTTTTCAGTCATTTCATCAGATAATTTATCATAACCAGGAAATGGCACATCACTATTAGAATTATTTAATTGTCTTTCAGATTGAATCCTAATAGATTTTGATGTTTTAGGGACGTCATTTAAATGATATGTAAAAACAGCACCATATGTAGGATTATCTGCTACATAAAATTGACCTCCAGTATTTCCTAGAGAATTTCTAGGTCTAAATAACTTTGCATCTCTTGGCTTAAATAGTTTACCTTTAGATGACAGGTTTTCATCTGTCATTTCTCTTAGTGCACTGTAGTCATCTAATACAAAGAAACCTCTACCAAATGATGCACCAACAAGATCATTTTCTCTTTCTTGAATTACGATATCTCTAAACGAAATAGTTGGAGTTCCTCCAAGTTTTTGCCATGAATTACCACCGTTTAAAGAGGTATAGATACCAAATTCAGTTGCAAGGAAGAATAAATCTTTCTTTACATGGTCTTGAACAAATCTCCACACAAGTGTGTTATCTGGAATATTATTAGATATTGACTCCCATGATTCACCAAGATCTGAGCTTTTAAATATATAAGGTGATAAATCTCCTTCTTTGTGATTATCTAATGACACATAAACCGTATTAGAATCGAAGAGGTCAGCTTTGATATCATTTACAAAGCTTCTCTCTGGAAGGCCTAGTTTAGTCACTGGTATAGATTTCCAAGATTCACCACCATTTGATGTAACTTGAATAAATCCATCATCAGTACCAGCCCAAATTATACCTTCTTGAACAGGAGATTCGGACAGTGAAGTAATTGTATTATACTGAGACATTGCTTTCACATCCCATGCATTATCCCAACTTTGTTTTCTTCCCATAATTGGAAGCTCAATTCGATTTTCGTTTCTAGTCAAGTCTCCAGAAATTGGACTCCAACTATCTCCTCTATTATCTGATTGCCATACTCTGTAAGATCCAATGTATATTCTTGCTGGATCATGAGGACTAACCAGGATTGGAGTATCCCAATTATATCTTTCATGAGGGTCACCCTCTAAAGCTTGAGGCTGAACAAAAACTTGCTCTCCAGTTTCTAAATCAATTCTATGAAATCTCCCCTCTTGAGTAGTAGCATAAATAATATTGTTGTAAACTGGGTCAGTTGCTGATTGATGTCCATCTGCAAATAAAGTTTTATACCAGTCTCTGTTTGTAATTCCTGCTGCTTCATCTGTTGCAGAAGGTCCACCAGCAGATCCATTATCTTGTGTTCCACCAAAAATATGATAGAATGGTTCAGCGTTATTTACAGCTACTTTATAGAATTGAGTAAGAGGTAAATTTAAAAAATAATGCCAGTTTTTTGCTAAATCAAAACTCTCATATATACCAGCATCAGTTCCTACCATTATATAGTCAGGATCACTTTCTTTAAAAGCAATGGCATGATGGTCACTATGCTTTTGCCTTCTTCCCTCCAGCTCTTTGAAGTTTTTTCCTCCATCCTCAGAAGTTAGTATCTGAACGTTCATTAAGTAAAGTCTATCAAATTTGTGAGGGCTAGTATATAGTTCTTGATAATAGTGAGGACCAGTTCCCCCAGAAACAGTATTTGACATTTTTGTCCAAGATTCACCTCTATTTACTGATTTATAAACTCCACCCTTAGTCCTGTCAGTTTCAATAGCTGCATAAACTACGTCATTATCTTGATAAGACATTGCAATACCAATTTTACCAAGATTTGATTTAGGTATTCCATTTGAAAGTTTTTTCCATGTTTTTCCGTTATCATCTGACCTATGAATGCCTGATCCAGGTCCACCTCCCATATAGGCTGCAACAGTTCTATGCCTATCCCATGTTGCTGCATATATTATATTTGGATGTCTTGAATCCATCATAATATCTGTAACACCAGTCCACTCAGAACCACCTAAAATTTTATTCCAAGTTTTACCTCCATCAGTTGTTTTGAATAATCCTCTGTCGCCACCACTAGACCAAAGTGGTCCCTGAGAAGCCACGTAAACAACATTTGAATCATCTGGATGTACAATTATCTCAGAAATATGTTCCGATTTTTTGAGTCCCATATTTTTCCAGGATTTACCTCCATCCATACTTTTATAAACTCCATCTCCATATCCAACATGTCTTCCACCAACATTTTCACCAGAACCAACCCAAATTATACTTGGATTAGAGGGATCAATTGTTACTGAACCTATTGAATAAACTGGTTGTGAGTCAAATATAGGCTTCCATGTAGTACCAGCATTATCAGTCATCCATACACCCCCAGAACCAACAGCAACATACCAAACATTTTCATTGTTTGGATGTATGGCGATATCAGCAATTCTTCCAGATAAAAATGCAGGACCAACGTTTCTAAATTTAAACGCATTTAGAGAAACTTTTTCTGTCTTATTATTCTCTTTTTGATTTCTTTTTCTTTGTGAATTAGCATCTATCGGGGTAAGCAGAAGAAATGCTAATAAAATGATTAATAGTCTTTTCATGTAAATGTTTTTAGTTTTGACCTAAATAGGTATTAATAGTTTATTTAAATATAATGATATTAAAATATTTCTGCAATCATACATCTTGCACTTCCACCTCCATAATTTTCAATAGTTTTTAAATCAGAGTGAATAATTTCAGTGTGCTTTAATATTCTTGCTAACTGACCAGGTTTAATAGACCTAAAAGCACTAGTACTCATCACAAGCTTGGGATTTAAGTCTTTATCAACTAATTGAATAGAATTTCCTAAGTAGGAACTCATTTGATCGAATGAAATATCAATTATTTCTAATTCAGAATTTTCCAAAGATTTAATTAAATTATGCTTCTCATCTTGATTTTTAATTGATTCAAGACAAATTATAGAAAAGTTATTACAGATTGACATCAAAACATTAGTATGATATATAGGTTTAGACTCATAAATAGAGTTAAATAACACTGGACTATAATTTAGATCATTACAAAATTTCATAAACAGCTCCTTATTGGACCTATTTGATAGAGCACAGTATGCTATATTATTTTTACGATTAAGAACCATACTTCCTGTACCCTCTAAAAATTTATTTTGATTTTCATAACTAGAATAATCATGAGTTATTTCAATATTGATTCCTTTTTCTGAAAGTTTTCTTAAAATACCAGATTGTCTTTCAAGTCTTCTATTTTCTGCAAACATTGGGTATATAACCGCACTATTATTATGATGAAAAGAAATCCAATTATTAGGAAATACAGCATCAGGAGTATCATTTGAACTGTCACCCTTTAGCGAATATACTGAAACACCATTATCAGATATTGTATTTTTTAATTTTTCGAACTCTTCAATAGCTTTAATAGACACCTCAGAATTAACTACTTCTCTCGATTGAAAAACATTATCATTCATTGTAAATTCATTAGATCTAAATTTTTCTGGACTAACCATCAAAATATTTGAAGTAAAATGCATCATAATTCTCTTGTTAATGGTAAAGTTGAACATCTAAAAAGACCTGACATTTTCGAAACATTTGAATAATCTAATTTTTCTACTAATACACCTTTTTCTTCAAGCCATTTATTTAACCTTTTAAATTTTGAATGGGAAACAATTATTTCAGGGGAAATAACTAAAACATTTGATGTCAACATAAAAGTCTCTTCTGGGGTTGCGAGGAAGATGTTTTTTTTACCAAAAAGTTTTATTAGATATTCAACATCATCTTTTTTCTTAAAACCATCAGGGCAAACAATTGCTTTATCCTTTGATATAGTCTGAAAACAGCAATCTAAGTGAAGAGTATTTTCAAAAATATTTGTATTAGATTTTTTAATATCAATTGGGATTATTTCTTTGTTATTAATTATTCTTTTTAGATAATCTATTGATTCATTATTAGTTCTAGCTGTAATTAGAGAAGGATAATCTTCTTCAGAATACGTTCCAATAAAAACCTTGTCATTATGAACGATTATATCACCTCCTTCTATATGCATGAATTCAGGGAGCTTAATAACCCCAACATTTAAATGATTTAATATTTGCTTTATTCCTTCAATTTCATCCTGTCTATTAGGCACAATGTTAGATAAGAAGAACATATTAGAGATTACAAAGCCTAGGTCTCTTGCAAAAATTTGATTACAATCACTGACATTATTCGGCCTTAATACTTCGACATTATGCTTGGTTAGTTTTTTTTTAAAGCTCTCCACTTCTTTTTTTAGATCTTCCTCAAGTGGATATGAGTTATTCTTAATATGATAAAGGGACCGAGGATCAAAAGCATCTGATTCAGAAGGTGGATTTCCAAGATTATCAGCTATTCCAAGGATGACAGTTTTTAAGCGAGAATATTCGTTTTCAATATTAATATTTAACATTAAAGTACTTTGGTTTTCTTATTTGCAAAATAAGAAATTAAGCCTAAAATGAATACAAAAACGGTTGAATAATAAACAAAATCTGGTGTAATAACTTTATCACCAGATGCATATGAATGAAGTCCAACTAAATAAAAGTTTACTCCAAAGTACGTCATCATAATTGCTGCAAAAGAAATAATACTCATTAAGTTAAATAACCATTTATTATTCAGCCTAGGTATAATTCTTAAATGAAGAACAGCAGTATAAATCATTATACTAATTAGGGCCCATGTTTCTTTTGGATCCCATCCCCAATATCTACCCCAACTTTCATTTGCCCACATTCCTCCTAAAAAATTACCTATAGTAAGCATAACTAATCCTATAGTAAGAGATAATTCATTGACAATGGTGAGCTCCTCAAGTTTCCTGGAAAAAATTTTTCTATTCTTCTTTGTGGCAATTATAGTTAAAAATAAGGTCACAATACCAAGTATCATACCTATTGCAAATGGACCATAACTACCAACAATTACAGCAACATGAATCATTAACCAATAGCTATCTAAAACTGGCTGAAGATTAGCTATAGAAGGATCAAGCCAATTCATATTTGCAATAGAAAGAATAATTGATGCTACAAATGTAGATGAGGCAAGTGTAAAATATGATTTTCTACCAAAAATAATTCCAAATATTACAGTAGCCCAGGCAACAAAAATTATTGATTCATATGCATCACTCCAGGGAGCATGCCCCGCAATATACCACCTAGCTGCAAGGCCAATGGTATTAAAAACAAATAGAGTGATTATTAGTGACTCAAAAAGCTTGATAAGATGACTAGTAAACTTATTGTCATAAAATATTTGAAAAATTAGAATTAAAAGCAAACCAAGACCTGCAAAGAGATACCATTTATAAAGTCTGTTGAATATATCTGCTTTGTTGTAAACAACCTCTGAATTGATTTTGAAGTCAGATGGCATCACTTTACTTCCGTATTTTTTCTGAAACCCTTTAATGCTTTCTAAAAGCTCTTCAGACTGAGCGTAGTCTTGGTCCTGTCTTGCTACTCTTAATGTTTGAAAATAGAGGTTTAGAACATTATTAACATAGAGAGAATCAGCTCCTTCATAACTATATTCAGAAATTTCAGGATAAGAGATCCATTTGTTATTAATATCATTTGGGACAGGAAATATTCTCATAATTTTTCCCTCTAGAGCTGAATAGAGCAAGTTTACTCTTCTGTCAAGTTCAATAATATCTTTTTCAATTTGAGATGGAACATTAGACAAATATGCTTTTTCAAGGTTATTTGCAAGCTTATAATTACCAAGTGAGTCAAAGAAAGAAACTAGTGGTGCTTTTTTTATTTTTTCATCTATACCAATTATTTTCTTTATGGTATCTCCTTTTTGTCCAGATTTGATGTAAACAATTGGAGCATTAAACCATACACCTGGATTGTCCATTATTGATACTAAAACTTGGTCTGAGTTTAAACCATTGTAAGAGTTTGACCTACTAACCTTTCTCAATAATTCAGATGAGAAAGTATTAGCTGGTTTCATTCTCCCTCCACTATCTTGAATAATAATCTTACCAAAACTATTTGCATGATCCTTTGAAATAGCACTTTCTGAAATGATTGAATCAATAAATTCAGTTTTTAAGTTTGCATCTAAACTTTGAGCAGATAATAAGGTTGACGACAAAAGAAAAACGATTATAGAGGTCTTTTTATTTAGTTGCTTTGCAAGAAATTTAAATCTTGTATTACCAACAAAGAATATTGCAGTCATACTTATAAATAAAAGAAGATATCCTGCGTATGTAATAAATGTTCCCCAGAAATCATCATTAACTGATAGAACTGTCCCTTTTTCATCAGGGTCAAATGATGCTTGGAAAAAACGGTATCCCTTGTGATTCAAAATATTATTCATAAAGATGTCGTAGTCAAATATTTTATCATCCTCAACAGTTACTTTACTTTTAAATGATGAATAGCTATTCTCAGTACCTGGATATTTTTCAGCAATAAAGTCATTTAGCTTAATACTGAATGGAAGCTGCACCTCATCTGAACCATATGATAGATAAAAATCAAGATCATCAATAGTTACTTTCTTAGGATTATTAACATACCCTCTACCACCTAATAGAGAGACTTCCTTTGACTTTCCATTATAATTTACCTTGAGGTATAGAGCATCCTCAACTTCCCTGTCAGTTACCTCAGCATCTACAATCTCAAAAACTCCTCTTAATGCAGGTTCAGGAAAAACAAATTGAAATCCAGGTATTTGATAAAGAGATCTTAACTCAAGTAGTTGTTTTTTATCTTTATTTAATTCTGCACTTTGTTGGTTAGACATAATAGTATAGATTCCATCAAACGGAGATTCTATAAAATACTCACCTGCTTCAGAAGTAATATTTATAGCACCTTTTTGGTAGTAATTAAATGAGAAAAGTATATTTTGTATACTAGTGACTTGACCTTCCTTGATATAATGATCTTGCCTATTTCCATCTAAAGCCTCCACAAGTTTTATATATCTTTCTCCAGAGGGGTCAAGGACTAGACCTTCTGTTACATTTTCCTTATAATCATCGTATGAAATGGAAAAATCTTTGGAGTAAAAATCATCATTTATAGTGAAGTCATTATTTACATGTTCAGATAAAAGAAGATATGACTTTAATGTTTTTCTTTGAGGTACACCATCCTCAGTTCCATCTATAAAAACAGTTAAATATGTTTTTTCTGAAAGATAAGTATTAGAAACATTATTTTCTCTTATAGGCATTACCCCCTCATCGCCAATGTATCTAGTTACGAAGGCACCAAGTAGAATAAATATGAAAGAAAGATGAAGTATTAATACTGATAGTTTCTCTTTACTAAGTAGATTATACTTCTTGATATTACCCATGAAATTAACCATAAGCAAAAGCATGAGAAGTTCAAACCACCATGCATTATAAATCCAAATTCTTGCAGCATCTGTAGAATACCAGCTTTCTAAAAAAGTACCGACACCCATAGCTAAGGGAAACAAAATCAGCAATACAAGCATGAATTTTGTCGAAAAGAGAAGCTGTAAAATTTTTGAACCCATTTGTAGGCCCCAAAGATAAATATGAATTTTTAATATTTAGAATAATTCTAAACAATTAGGTGTTAAAGTTTAATTAAATTAGCATCTATAAAATATTATGGATTCCTACAAGACAAGATTAAAAGATATTACCACATTTATTTTTGATGTAGATGGTGTAATGACTAATGGAAAAATTATTTACACACATGATGGAAAAATTGATAGACAATTTTATGCAAAAGATGGTTACGCTATAAAATATGCTATTTCTAAAGGATATAGAATAGCTATTATCTCTGGTGGAATGCAAGAAAATGTTAGAAAGAGATTGAACTCACTTGGTGTTGAAGATGTGTTTCTTAAAGCATTTAATAAAATTGAAGTTTTTGATGAGTTTATAAAAGAAAAAAAGATTGATTCAAAAAACATATTATACATGGGAGATGACAATCCAGACATTGATGTTCTAAAAGTAGTTGGAATTTCATCTTGTCCTAAAGACGCATCTGTTGACGTAAAATCAATTTGCGATTATATATCTCATAAAGATGGTGGTCTTGGTTGTGTAAGAGATGTAATTGAACAGGTAATGAGAATTCACAATAAATGGATTTAATTAATAATTCCAGTTACAATATAATTCTTGGATCAGGCTCAACAAGAAGAAAAGAGTTATTAGAAATGACTGGAATTTCTTTCCGGGTTAACTCGATCCCCGTTAATGAAGATTTTCCAAAGCATCTGAAAGCAAAAGACATAGCCGAACATATTGTGGAGAACAAAGCAGCTCCTTTTCAAAAAATAGTTGAAAACAATCAAATAATAATTCTTGCTGATACTTTAGTCTGGTTTGAAGATGAATGTTGGGGTAAACCAAAAGATAAAAATGAGGCTAAGTCAATGCTAAAAATGTTTGCAGGTAATTCTCACGATGTTATTACATCTGTAGGCTTTCTTACCAAAAAGAATTTTGAAATAATAACTGAAACTACCAAAGTAACATACAAACTTCTAACTGAAAAAGAAATTGATTTTTATGTTGAAACTATAAATCCAATAGATAAAGCTGGAAGTTATGGTATACAAGATTGGATTGGAATGATAGGAGTAGAAAATGTTAATGGAAGCTACACAAGTGTTTTGGGTCTTCCAGTACCTCAAGTAACAAACAAATTAATAGAAATTATAAATGGAAGTCTTTAAGTTAAAATATTCACAAAAGCTACCCATAAGTTTGAATGAAGCATGGGATTTTTTATCATCGCCGAATAATTTGGAATTAATAACTCCCAAGTCTATGGATTTCAATATTACTGATTGGGATAAGAAAAAAGCTTACCCAGGTCAAATTATCCAGTACACTGTGAAACCCTTACTTGGAATAAAAATTAATTGGGTAACTGAAATAACACAAGTGAAGACAAATGAATTCTTTATTGATGAGCAAAGGTTTGGTCCATATAGTTTTTGGCACCACAAACACTTCATCAAGGAAATTAAAGGTGGTGTTCTTATGGAAGATGTAATTCACTATAAATTACCACTAGGTCATCTAGGAAAGCTTCTAAACTCCCTATTTATTAATTCTAAATTGAACAGTATTTTTAAATACAGACAACTAGAATTAATAAAAATATTTGGGGATTATAAATAATGAAAAACATATTACTAATAGGTGGCTCATCTGGAATTGGTTATGAGTTATCAATGAAATTAGAAAACGATCACAAAGTCTTTGTATCAACTCGAAATCCAGATAAGTTTTCTGGATCAAATATTACTGCCAAAAAATTAGACTTGGATGAAGATTATAATGCAGATTGGCTTCCTGACATCCTAGATGGGTTCATCTATCTGCCAGGTACAATTAATTTAAGACCATTTAAAGGTCTAAAACCGTCAACTTTTATTGATGATTTTAATATTAACATATTAGGTTGTGTAAAAATTCTTCAAGCTGTTTTACCAAGGCTTCAATCCTCAGAAAGTGCTAGTGTGGTTTTCTTTAGTACAGTCGCAGTGAAGCTGGGAATGCCATTTCATAGTTCTGTTTCTGCATCAAAAGGTGCAATTGAAGGGTTAACTAGATCACTAGCTGCTGAATTTGCACCAAAGATTAGGGTAAATGCTATTGCTCCCTCTATTCTCAACACTCCAATGTCTGAAAAATTCCTTAATTCAGAAACTAAGATTGAAAATGCTCGAAATAGACATCCGCTAAAAGAGATTGGATCAGCAAAAGATATTGCTGAAATAGTCAAGTTTTTGCTTATTGACGAGAGCAAGTGGATGACTGGACAAATAATACCATTTGATGGAGGTATGAGTTCAGTTAAAACTAATTAATGAGAGGTGTAAAAAAATTTAACCTACCCAAAAAAATATGCTCAACATGTGGTTTAGAGTTTGTTTGGCGAAAAAAATGGAAAAAAAATTGGGCTGAAGTAAAATATTGTAGTAAAAGATGTCGAGCAAAAAAAATACAAGTATAGTTTGGTTTAGAAACAATTTAAGGATTGAAGATAATTCTGCACTTTACTATGCCGTCAATCAATCAGATAGAGTTATAGGATATGTAAATATAGATCCAAATAATTTTAAATTTACACAGTATGGGTTCAAAAAAACAGAGAAGTACAGAGCTAAGTTTTTACTTGAATCTATTTTAGACCTTAAGCAAAACCTGAATAATTTAAACATATCTCTTATTATTGATTTTAAAGAGATTAAAGAATCATTTGAACCATTCATTTTGAAGTATGATGTTGATTCAATATATATGCAAAGAGAGTGGACAAGGGATGAACTAATTGAGGAAGAGTCTATACCTAAAAATATAAATAAACTAAAATATTTTGATCAGTTTTTATATTCTCCAGAAGATGTTAAAAATATTTATGAAAACATTCCTAGAGGTTTTTCAAATTTTAGAAAAAAATGTGAAAAATACTTAAAGGTTAATAGTCCAATATCAATTCCTGGGGCAATGAATGAGGATAATTTATTGGAAGTTGATTATGATATTCCAAATCTAAATGATTTAGGATTTGAAGAGTTTGAAGTTAATGAAAATTCAGTTTTTAAATTTAAAGGAGGTGAAACTGCTGGTAAGTCTAGGGTTGATGATTATTTTTTTAGAACAAAGAATGTGTCTAAGTATAAACATACTCGTAACGGTCTACTTGGAAAAAACTACAGTTCAAAATTTTCATCCTGGCTTGCAAATGGATCATTATCACCTAGATACATTTATAATAAGCTTATGGAATATGAAAATGATGTAGAGAAAAATGAATCTACATATTGGTTGTTTTTTGAACTTCTTTGGAGAGATTTCTTTAAATATGTTTCAATGCAACATCGAAATAAGTTTTTTAGCAAAGATGGAATTTATGGGAATGAAAAGGAATGGTCACAAGAAGTCTCAAAGATTAAAAGCTGGATAAACGGGGAGACTAAAGAAACATTCGTAAATGCAAATATGATAGAACTTGCATCTACTGGATTCATGTCAAACAGAGGCAGACAAAATGTTGCAAATTATTTAACAAAAGAGCTGAAGGTTGACTGGAGAATAGGTGCAGAATATTTTGAAGCATTGCTAATTGATTATGATGTTCATAGCAATTATGGTAATTGGCTTTATAATGCAGGTATTGGAAATGACTCAATGCCATTTAGAAAGTTTAATCCTACACTTCAATCTGAAAGATATGATCCTAATAAAGATTATGAAAATACTTGGTTAAATGGATAAGAAATGTTGTATAATTTTTCCTAATCAATTATTCAGAGAAAGCATATTTATTGACTCTGATTATAAAATTTTTCTTATTGAAGAGGATCTTTTTTTCAATCAATATAATTTTCACAAACAAAAAATATCATTTCACAGATCATCCATGAAGTTTTATGAAGACTATCTTTTAAAAAAAGGATTAGATGTTAGTTATATAAACTCTTATGAAAACGAGTCTAATATTATTGAATTAATTAAAAATATCAGTAGTCAAGGATACAAAAAAATTGAGATTTACGATCCTGTTGATTATCTTTTAAACCGAAGAATAAAAAGACTTTCCAAAGAACTAAATATTGATCTGGTAGTTCATGAATCAAAGCTTTTTATTAATTCTGCTGAAGAATTAAAATTTTTTTTCAAAGAATCTAAGCAAAAATTTTTTCAAACTTCATTCTACAAAGCAGAAAGAAAAAAGAGGAACATACTTATAAACTCAAAGGGTGAACCTGAAGGTGGAGAATGGACATACGATATTCAAAACAGAAAAAAGTTTCCAAAAGACAAAATCCCACCAGTAATAAAGAATCCAAAAAAAAATAGATATGTCATTGAATCTGAAAAATATGTTGAGAAGAATTTTAATAATAATTTTGGATCACTTGGCTTATTTAACTACCCCACTACATATGATGAGGCTGATAAATGGTTAAATCAATTTCTAAACTATAGATTTTCAGAGTTTGGGGATTATGAAGATGCAATAGTCAAAGATGAACTTACTTTAAACCATAGTATTTTAAGCCCTTTACTAAATGTAGGTCTAATAAATATCAAAGACTTGTTAGATATTAGCATAGAGTTCTCGAAAGCAAATGATATTCCAATTAATTCAACAGAAGGATTTATTAGACAACTTATTGGATGGAGGGAATTTATTAGAGGTATATATATAGCTAAGGGTAGTTTTGAAAGAACAAATAATTTTTGGGGATTCAAAAGTAAAATTCCTAAATCATTTTATGATGGAACAACAGGAATAGAACCTTTGGACTCCTCTATTAAAAAGGTAAGTAATACTGGTTATATTCACCATATAGAGAGACTAATGATTGTAGGGAATTTTATGTTATTATGTGAGTTTGATCCTAATGAAGTCTACAGATGGTTCATGGAGGTATCTATAGATTCGTTTGATTGGGTAATGGTTCCAAATGTGTATGGAATGAGTCAATTTGCAGATGGAGGATTAATGTCTACAAAACCCTATATCAGTAGCAGCAATTATATATCTAAAATGAGTGATTATAAAAAAGGTAGGTGGAGTGATATATGGGATGGTTTGTTTTGGAGATTTATGGACAAACAAAGAAATTTTTTTATTAAAAATCCAAGATTAAGAATGCTGGTAAATACTTTTGATAAAATGGATAAAAACAAAAAGGAGGATCATCTATTAACTGCTGAGAATTTTTTAAATAAAATACATAATGAATAAGTTTAGTTTAAGAGAGATTGATAGAATTATAGAAATGGCATGGGAAGATAGGACACCATTTGAAGCTATTTTTAATCAATTTAATATAAATGAGAAGGAGTTGATAAGTCTTATGCGTAATAATTTAAAAAGAAACAGCTTTAAGCTCTGGAGAGAAAGAGTCACTGGTAGAAAAACTAAACATTCAGTTTTAAGAGAAAATGGTGTTGATAGATTTAAATGTAATTTACAGAGGGGTATATCAAATAACAAAATATCTAAAAGATAGATTAGATTCTTTCAATTTCAGCTCCTAATTTTTTTAATCTTTTAACGATATTTTCATACCCTCTATCTATTTGGTCAACATTTTGAATTATACTTTCTCCTTTTGCAGATAAAGCAGCAATTAAAAGTGCTATCCCTGCTCTAATATCAGGAGATGTCATAATAGTAGATTTTAAAGAAGATTTAAAATCATGCCCAATAACAGAAGCTCTATGTGGATCACACAAAATTATCTTAGCTCCCATATCAATTAATTTATCTACAAAAAACAATCTACTTTCAAACATTTTTTGATGTACCAGCACACTTCCTTTAGCTTGGGTTGCTACAACAAGTACTACCGATATTAAATCAGGGCTAAAACCTGGCCATGGAGCATCTGATATAGTAAGTATTGAACCATCTATATAATTGGTAATTGAATATCCGTTCTTATGCTCAGGTATAAGCATGTCATCGCCATCTCTTTGAATTGTAATACCAAGTTTTCTAAAAACATCAGGAATTTGACCTAAGTTCTCCCATGACACATTTTTAATTGTAAGTTTACTTCTTGTCATCGCTGCTAAACCAATCCAACTTCCTATTTCAATCATATCAGGTAGAATATTATGAGTTGTTCCATTTAATTTTTCAACTCCTTTAATACTCAATAAATTAGAACCAATACCAGATATATCAGCTCCCATGTTATTTAACATTGAGCATAATTGTTGAATATAAGGTTCACATGCAGCATTATAAATAGATGTATTTCCTTCAGCAAGAACAGAGGCCATAATTATATTTGCTGTTCCTGTAACAGATGCTTCATCTAGAAGTATTTCTGTACCTATAAGCCTTCCTTTAGATTCAATTGAATATGTTTTTTCTTCTGACACATAATTAAGCTCTGCACCAAGTTTTTCAAGATTGTCAAAATGAGTATCTAATCTTCTCCTACCAATTTTGTCACCACCAGGCCTAGGTATTGAAGCAGAACCAAATCTAGATAGTAAAGGACCTACCAACATTATCGAACCTCTCAAAGATTTTGCATCATTAGCAAATCCTGAGCTATTTAAATAATTTAGGTCAATGTTCTGAGCGTTAAAAGTAAATTTACCTTTATCAACTTCTGAAACACTTACACCCAAATTTTTAAGAATATCTATTAGTTTATTTACATCAATAATATTTGGTATGTTGGAGATTACAACATCACTCTCAGTTAAAAGTACAGCACAAATTACTTGAAGAGCTTCATTTTTAGCACCTTGAGGTGTTATCTCCCCAGATAATTTTTTACCGCCTTTAACTCTAATACTAGACATTAAAATCTTCTTTTGGTCTTTTTTCTGTTTTTATTTTGTTTATGATTTGAGGTCTTGATTTTATTTTTAAGAAATTCACTTGAATCAGTTAAAGGTAAATCTGAATCTTTAAGTTTTAAGTCTCCGTTAGACATATCTAATAGATGATCGACAATAACTTTATCCTCTACTGAGTCTTTGTTCCAGTTAAGGAAACATTTCTTCATGTGGTTAGCGATATTTAAAACGAGTTTGTTTTTTAAATCTCCATCCTCCCATCCAATAGCTATATCAATCATTTTTTTAATATTATTTCCGTAGAAACGATATTTGGGATGACTTTGCGGATAATTAAGTTTATTAGGTTTGCTATTTTTATAGATATCCTCTAAAGGTTTTTCAAACGGACTATCTACATCAAGCTGAAAATCTGACATTATAAATAGTTGAGCCCAAAGTTTATGTTGAAAATCTGGAACATCTCTTAGATGGGGGTTTAGATTACCCATTACACCGATTATTGCCTTAGCCATTTTATTCCTCTCCTCTTTATCTTTAACCAAAACTGCTTGGTCAACCATTTGATGAACATGTCTCCCATATTCTGGTATAATAAGCTTTTTTCTTTCAGTATTATATTCTAATGAATTCATATCTCGCAATTTAAGAAATTAATTACCAAACTAAAGGCTAATTATATTATCTATATTCTCTATACCCTTATATATATTAATCACATCAACAGGTGAATCTGCATAGTATTCAAACGTCAAGCTCAAAAATTTATTATTTGAGGAGGATTTTAAAGATTTTTTTCCTTCGTAATTATTTAGATATTTTTTTAACTGATCATATTCTTTACTCTTGTCTTTAACAATGAATTTAAATATGTAAATACCAGGCCAGTCCTGAGATTCAAGAAGCTGATCTTTAAATCTTGAATAAAAATCTTCGGATTTAGTTCTTTTATTAGACAAGGCAATTAATTTTGTAATGTGATGCAAATATAATCAATCATTTGTCTGGTATGTTAAATGAGAAAAAGAATAAAAGAATTGTTTTAGCTGGAGGGCCAAGTACAGGAAAAACCTCTGTCTTAAATGAACTTAAAAAATTAGGTTTTTTTTGCTTTGATGAAGCTGCTAGAGATATTCTATCAGATTATAGTTTGAAGGGCTCAAGTTTTAAATTAGACCCAATTAAAATTAGCAACGAAATCCTTGCAAAGAGAGATAGTGATTATAATTATGCTATAGATATTCCATGTAAAAATGATATTATTTTTTATGATAGAGGTGTACATGAGATTACTGCATACTTAAGATCCATAAATCAATCAACTGATTATTGGGAAAAATTACTAAAAAATTATAAGTATGATATGGTCTTTATTTTTCCATCTTGGAAAGAGATATACACCAAAGATGATAATAGAATTGAGGAATACGAAGAAGCAATGAAAATTTCTCCATTTATATTTCAAATTTATGATGAATCTTCAATCTTAAGTGTTGAAGTTCCAAATATTAGTGTTAAAGAAAGAGTAGAATTTATTATGAGAAATATTTAATGAAAAAAACAAAAATAATTTTTTTTGGAACTCCAGATTTTGCAGTAAAATCATTAAGAGTAATTAATGACAACTTTAATGTTTTATGTGTTGTTACGTCTCCAGATAAAAAATCAGGGAGAGGGTTGAAAATTAATGAAAGTGAAGTTAAAAGGTTTTCATCTAATAATAATATCCCAGTTAAACAACCAGAGAACCTCACAAATGACGATTTTTTAGATGAAATTTCATCTTTAGGTGCTGAATTATTTATTGTAGTTGCATTTAAAAAATTGCCAAAAGAAGTATTTTCGATACCAGCACTTGGCACAATCAATCTTCATGCGTCTCTTCTTCCTGATTATAGAGGAGCTGCACCAATTAATTGGGTTTTAATAAATAATGAGAGAATTACAGGTGTTACAACATTTTTTATTAATGAAAAAATTGATCATGGAGATATTATACTAAAACAAGAAATTTTAATAAATGATGATGATGATTTTAAAAGTCTATATAATAGACTGTCAGTTATTGGTTCCGAGGTTTTGTTAAAGACGATTAAGATTGTTGCTAGCGGTAAAGCTAAAATTCAAAAGCAAGATAAAAGAAAAGATTTTAATAATGCTCCTAAGTTAAATTCAATAAATACAAGAATTAACTGGAATGACAACAAAGATAAAATCCATGGAATGATTAGAGGTTTATCGCCTAGACCTGGAGCTTGGACAACTTTAAAAAATGGAGATAAAGAAATAAGACTAAAGATTTTAAAAGCAAGTTTATTGAGTAGAAGCAATTATAGTGAATTATCTATTGGAAAAGTATTAGTTATGAAAGATGAAATACATATTAATTTAAAAGATGGGATTATAAACTGTATCAAAATTCAGCTGGAGAACAAAAAAGAGATGCTGGCAAAAGATCTTCTAAATGGATATAAATTTGATGAAAATTCCCGTGTTTACTAGCAAAAATAGGCATATTATCAACAAAAACTGCATATTTATTAACAAAAATTGAGTTTTAAGGCCTTATTTATTGGGACTTACCTATAAACATATATCTTTATTTAAACATTAAAATTAAGTGATATGAACAAATCAGAATTAATTGATGCTATGGCAGCTGACGCTGGTATTTCTAAAGCATCAGCGAAAAAAGCTCTAGAATCTTTTCTAGGGAGCGTAAGTTCAACTTTAAAAGGTGGTGGAAGAGTTTCACTAGTTGGTTTCGGATCTTGGTCAGTTTCTCAAAGAGCTGCAAGAGACGGTAGAAACCCACAAACTGGTGCAACAATTAAAATTCCAGCTAAAAAAGTTGTTAAATTTAAAGCTGGAGCTGAACTATCAAGCTCAGTGAACTAAGTTTTAAATTCATTTAAAAAATGTGTAAAAGAGCTTCATTTTGAAGCTCTTTTTTTTATTATGAAAGGCAAAATTTTAATTTCATCACCAAGTTTACTAAGTGATATGATATTTTATAAATCTATTATATTGATAGTAGATGAAACTGATGAGGGTCATACTGGTTTTATTTTAAATAGACCAGGAGGTCTCTTTCTAATAAAAAATAAAAACAATTCCTTTGGAAAGAAATATGAATTCAACTTTGGTGGTCCAGTATCTGAACATACATTTTATATAATTAGAAATCATAATATATACAACGAGAGTCTTGTAATTGATGACAACCTTTATTGGGGTAATGATGTGCAACTAATTATTGACAAAGTGGAAGCAGGTAAAATTGATTTAGAAGATGTCATTTTTTTTCAGGGATATTCTGGTTGGGAAACAGAACAGTTAAATGATGAGATTGAAAGCAATAGCTGGATAGTAATTGATAGTCTGGATAAGGATATTTTTGATTTAGGAAACAAAAACAGCTGGAACAAAATTATTAATGAGCTTGATAATAAATATAAAATTTGGTCAAACTCGCCTGACGATATTTCTTTAAATTAAGAAGATCCCAAGACTTGCTTTAAATCTGAAATAAGACTATCCCATAACAACTTTGCTTCTTCAATTTCTTCTTCATCAGAGAAATCAGTAACTATTAAGGAGACATCTTTAGTAATTTCATCCATTTGAATTCTGAATTCAAAAAAATAGTCCTCTTCATCTGATTCTCCATTTATCCATTGAAACCTAATCTTTTCATTTTGTTTCTTAGATAAAACTCTTGCATACTCTTCTGATTCACCCCAAAAAAAAGTATATTTTTCCCCCCTGTAGTTTACATCATCAGAAAACCACTCTGAGAGTCCAGATGGAGTTGACAAGTACTGGAACAATAATTGTGGAGATGATTGAAAATCATATTCTAAAACAAATTCTTTCTTTTGACTCATTGGATTTAAATTGCAATCAATATATTAAAAAAAGTTAGTATTTACGTTAATAAACAAATTTTTAGCTTCGCAATGTTGATATTTGTTTCATATATT
>Ga0255751_10001160_pt1 | contig 25022 bp, 17 predicted proteins | sample 071ome_20_FD_179951 | JGI IMG/M metagenome (GOLD analysis project Ga0255751, IMG submission 179951) | Coastal salt marsh microbial communities from the Groves Creek Marsh, Skidaway Island, Georgia - 071412BT metaG (version 2) | ecosystem: Environmental > Aquatic > Marine > Intertidal zone >... | reverse complement strand
GCAGGAGGGAAGTTTGTTAAGGTAAAAGATAGTTTCACTTTCTTAAAATATCTTTTTAACCTTCTATAATCATATGGTGTGTATTGAAATTGAACGTACTGACCATCGCTTTTCAAATATTTAATTGAATTTTCAATAATAGAATTTTTAACATCAACTGGAATAAGTGATAGAGGTAGGGCAGAGACTATATAATTAACTTTTTCAATGTTATTTCTTTTAATGTATTCACCAATTTTTTCAGCGCTATCTTTAATAATAATTACTCTATCATCATTAATTTTTTCTTTAAGTATTTTGATAAATAATTCATTTGTTTCAAAAACAAAAAATTTAGTATTAGGTCCAATAAGTTTTAATATTTCTGTTGTAAAGACTCCATCACCTGCACCAAACTCGGCGACAGCTTCAGCTTCTTTCAAATTAAGGGAACCATACATTACATTTCCCATAGCTTTGCTGCTAGAGGAAATAGCGCCAACACTTTTATCTTTTAAAAATTCTTTGAAATATGACATATAATTATTTTAATTCAAGTAAGTTATTTAATAATCTCTATTTTCAAAATCTTCATTTTCTTCTTTTATAATCTTTCTTATAAGTAAATATATCAATGAAGCAATTATAACTAACCAAATAACTATACTAAAGATCATTTCAGAATCATTCATTTAACTAAGTTTAACTGCCGTACCGTATGCCATAATTTCAGAACATCCCTGCATTATCATTGATGTTGTTATACGAACATTAATAACAGCATCTGCACCAAGAGACTTAGCATCATCTTTCATTCTGCTAATAGCTTGTTCTCTTGCTTGTGCTTGTAATTTTGTGTATTCGTCAATTTCACCTCCAACTACATTTTTTAATGCAGCAAATATATCCCTTGCAGCATTTCTTGATCTAACAGTGTTACCACGAGCAATTCCGAGAACTTGAATTACTTTTTTTCCTTCGATACTAGGGGTAGTAGATATAATCATATTTAAATATACAAACTAATACTAATATATCCTGTTTTACATAATATTAATTATAGGACATTTATGTTAATCAACTTTTGAGAACTTAGAACCATTCCATTCCCATCTATGTAAGGGTCTATTAGATAACATTCTATTATAAATATCCAAATTTCCATCATTGTCATAATCATTTACAACAATCCAAAAAATCCAATTATTATATGGATTTCCACAAAAATTTTCTAGATCATCACTGTAATAGTCATCAATAAGTGTATTTGTAATATCATTTAATTGATTAGATTCAGAGACTTTTAAAATTTGTAAATACCAACCAGCATAATAAGAACTTTCTCCATATTCAAAATCACCACCAGTTCTCATTAAAAAGATTTCATTTATTCCATCATTATCAAAATCTAATATCTTGATATCAGTTAAAATACCCATATCATAGGCAAGCTCTGTTGAATTTACTTTTGGAATTAAACTAATATTATTTGTATTAAAGCCATCATAACTTCCCCATAAAATTCTAAAATCATTTTCCCATTCATGCCCCCCAATTATTAAATCAAGATAACCATCTTTATTAATATCATAAATTTCAGAATGATAAAATCCACCCCTTGAAAAATATTGTCTCTGCCATTGAGGATCATCATCAATAGAATTTTCACCAAAAACAATATTCGTATAACCGTTGTACTCATAACCAGCCCAATTTTCTAGTTCAAAATTTCCATTATTCTTAAAGAAAACAGCTGGAGGGTCTGATATACTTTCTCTAGGTATTGAGAAAATATCTAAATCTCCATCATTATCAATATCAGCAGATGATGCTTCATGAACTCCTTTGATATGAGTATTTTCTTTATAAGAAAGGGTTAAATCTTCTGAAAAATTATTTATTATAAATAAACTTGGTTCAGTATCGTAACTACCTCCATCAATACCAAAGTTTGCAGAGTAAAAATCTGGATCTCCATCATTATCAAAATCTCCAACTAAAATTTTTCTAGCTAAATGAACACTGGGAATATCGTTACCCCTCCAGTTTATTTCATGAAATATATATTCACCATTGGTATATAAATAAAGTTCATACTCATTTTTAATTTGACTAAACCCTCCTGCTCCTCCATCAGTGTATACTGGGTGAATAAACATGTCATCATAGCCATCCCCATTAACATCTGCGTATGCAATACCTGCATAATCATCAATAATATTTCCAAATTTATTTAGTCCACCATTTATATATTGACATCTATCTGTCATCGAATTATCTTTTTCGTTTAAAAATCTAACTAAAGGAGGGTTCACATTTGTTTTAACATTAGAAGTTTCATTAGATGGTAAATTATAATTTCTATAAACAGGTTCAGGTTGAGATCTTATTTGATATGTTGCAGAATTAGTTAAGTCATCATTTCCTGAAATACTTATCTCAATATCATCAAAACCCGCAATCGTAGTCATTCTGTCAACATTTTCAACTGAGTTAACAGTATACTCTATAACTATATTTCCCTCTGCATCCCCTTCATTAGGCTCAGATATTACACTAACACTTCCATATTCAGCAGATAATGATGTTGATTTATATCCTCCAGCATGAGAAAATCCAATTGAAAGAGTATCCCCTACTCCTTTTGTAAACATTTTAGAAGGAGTCTCTGGAAGAGTAAGTTGTGGAAGTTGACCAAACAAAGCTTCTATTGTTGTGTTTGCTGTCAGAGTAACTGAAATAGTAGAACTTGTAGAATCTGATCCATTCCACCCAATAAATCCATATCCTTCGTTAGGGGTTGCGGTTATAATTATAGAGGTTCCATCATTATAAGTTCCTCCAGCTGTTGAGACACTTCCACCATTTCCCGCTGTAACAGTTAATGTGTACTGAGTAACTGAAGGAGTTGTTGTTGGATTAGTTGTATTTGTTGGAGGAGCAACATATACAGATGAGTTGTCTTCTGTGCTATCCTTTGAGCAGGTTATGAGTAATAGTAAGCTTATATATAAAGTGAATTTTTTCATAGGTTAATCTTTTGCTAACACAGAGTATAATACATTTTCATTTCTTCCAGAGCTAAACCCAAGATTAATTACACTAATATAATCTACCCATCCACTATTATCAAGATCAATTGGTATTGCTCTTCTCAATTTATTACCTACACCATAATTTTCCCTACCGGGAATTTGTTCTTGACTCATATACGCAAAATGGCTTTCATTCATCAAAGTAAGACTGCCACCATTATTTATATAAAAACTCAGACCATATTCATCTCCATAAGCTCCACTTGTGTGAGCAATATCAAGGATTCCATCATTATTTATATCAATGACGGACAATTGTCCTTCTCCATGATATTGATCAATTGATGACTCATCTGGAAGTAGATAATCTCCTGGAATAAATTTTCTATTAGAAGTTATAGGATCCTCAACATTTAAAAATACCTGAAGTCCTTTTCCAACATAATATGGATCCTTTCTAGTTACAGCAATTATTATATCCTTGTAACCATCTAAGTTAATATCATAATCAATAGCATAATTAAACTTTGAATTGTAAAGACCATATTTTGCATTTTCTACAAAGCCTATATCACTATAACCAGAGTATGAAGGTTGATTATTATTAGATAAAGCATAAACTCCTGATTTGGTTGAGTAATCAGACCATTCGTCAATTTCAGCATATGGAACAAAAAAGTCATCAATTCCGTCATTATTAAAATCTGCAATAACTGAAGACCAAATATTACGGTTTGGCTTTAACTGATTGGGTAGTAAATTAGTTTTATTAGAGAAGTTTCCAGAACCATCATTAATTAATAAAATTTTTCCAGTATATATATCTATATCACCATCACCGTCAACATCACCTACATCAATTTCATGTCCAAATGAGTGGCCATCTGGAGGAGATACACCGTCTTCTTGGCCTTCTATATTAGTGCTTGCATCATAAAATTGACCATTGCCTAAATTAATCAGTAACGGGATTCTTTCCCATCTTGTATATGATGGCTGACCTGGCAATCTCTGAATAACTCCCATAGAGGCAGAAACAATGTCATCTAAACCATCGCCATTAAAGTCAGCAACTTTAGTTCTATAGGCAAAATGATTATAATGAGCACTTGGTGTGGTTATTGCTTCATGATCGTAAGTCATACTACCATCACCGTTGTTAATTAAAATACTATAATTGTATCTACTATTTCTCTCAAGTGTATGAGTAAAAGTTGCCCAGGTAATTACTAAATCTTGTAGACCATCATTATTAAAGTCTCCATGGGCAAAATTATGAGGATCCATTGAGTAGAATCCTGGAGCATTATAATCATTATTTGTTGGATAATAATAGGCTTCATATTCTTCCAAAACAGATACACTTAACCAACCAGAATTTGCCACCTTGTATTTTTCAGTTTCATTATAATTCTTTGGATTTGTCGCTGCATAAGCACAAGGAAATCTTAAACTTACAAGTGAATACTCTACTTCATTTGCCAAAGACTCAAAAGTAGCATTCAAGTTTAAATCACTATCTAAAGATATAGTTCTTGGGTTGTTAGCATCTCCATCAGACCATTCTGTAAATTTGTAACATTCATTTGCAGTTGCTGTAATTGTCACTTCTGTTCCTTCTTCATACTCCCCTGCTCCTTCTACTGTTCCACCCTCATCTACATTTATTATTAATCCGTACACAGGTATTACTTCAAAATTAGCTGTAATGGTTGTATCTGAGTTTAATGTTATTGTAATAGACTCTTCTGTTGAGCCATTTGACCATCCTGTAAATTTGTAGCCTTCTTGTGGAGTAGCTGTGAGGGTAACCTCTGATCCCTCATTATAATCTCCTGCTCCAGTTGTACTTCCTCCATCTGTAGATACTATAGTAAGAGTATAACTGTTTATTAATACCTCAAAGTTTGCTGTAATGCTTGTGTTAGAGTTTAGAGTTACGGTTACTGGATTAGCAGTTGAGCCATTTGACCAACTAGTAAACTGGTATCCAGAGTTTGGTGTAGCTGTTACACTAACCTGTGCTCCAGAATTAAAACTACCTGTTGTAGGGGATACACTACCTCCCTCTCCAGCTGAAGCTGTTAGGGTATATCTTGGAGTTATACTACTTGGAGTAGTTCCTGGGTCCTGAGAGTCCTCCTTAGCACAGGTTAAAAGTAAGAGAAGGAATATGTATAGAGGGAGCTTTTTGATATAATTAAATCTAGAATATTTAATAAGAAAAAAAATGCAAGTAATAAATACCTGCATTTTTCCAATTCTGTTGTGAGAATTATAACTTAATTGCAAAACCTATAACTAGACCAATTGCCTCCATATCGGTATTATAGCTTAGTCCCGGATTTAATTCTACATTATCGCTAATCATATATCTTTTACCAAGACCAATATCTAATCCATCAGGAGTATCATCAGTCAACCCAACTTCTGCAAATGTAAACCAGGAGTCATCCAAAAAGTATCTTGCAGCAGCTGAAATTGGTGTACCGTCAAAGTCACCAAAGTTTAGTCCAAGAGAAGCTCCTACTTGAAGTTTGTCAGACAAACTATATAAAGCAGTTAAATCAATAGCTCCTCCACTGAACCCATCCATTGAGATAAATTCAAATCCTGAATCTCCTTGGATTGTCCATTTTGAATCTTGAGCATTTGTAAATGCAAAAGATGAAAGCACTAATGTTAATAAAATTACTTTTTTCATAAAATTTATATTTAGTTAAAAAATTATTGGTTCAGATTAATTTTTGTCTAAAATATATTTGTATATAAAAGGTTTTTTCTTGAATTACTCTAGCAGCTTAATTTGATCACTTCTTCTTATTTCAACTTAAACTCATTTACCTACTGTTTTTAATTATTCTCTATTATTATTTTTATTTTAAATTAAATAAAACTTCATAAATTTCAAAAAAAAAAAAAAAAAAAAATAATATAAAAATAAAAATAAAAAAAAAAAAAAAAGTAAATCTACACTTTTTAAAAAAGTAAAAAAAACAAATAAAAAAATTTCTAATAATTTTAAAAAAAAAAAAAATGAAATTAATTCAAGAATTTAAAGATTTTGCTGTAAAAGGAAATATGATGGAAATGGCAATCGGTATTATAATCGGGGCCTCGTTTAATTCTGTTATAGACGTATTGGTTAAACAAATACTGCTCCCCCCGCTTTCATTACTATCAAATGGTCTAAATATAGATTCTAAAAAGATAATTCTAAGACAAGCTGAAATTAGCTCTTCTGGTAATATAATTAACGAAGAAGTAGCGATAAATTATGGTTTTTTTATTGAAACTTTTATAGATTTTATGATTGTTGCTTTTACAATTTTTATGGTAATTAAATTCATGAATAGATTACAGATACAAGCTGAAGATCCAGATAATAAAAAAGTTCCAACTCCTAAAAACATCAAACTTCTTACAGAAATAAACGAATCACTGAAAGACTTAAATAATAATCTAACAAAGAAAAATTAAGTTTTATATACATTAAATTGATATAAATGGTATGATGTATGAAAGTAAACAACTTTTTTGAAACCTTTATTAGGAACTATTCCGTGAAAGTTGTTATAGATATATTTTTTTTCAACAGATTCGACCTCATTTAATGCATTAAGCAGCTTTATTTTTTCATCTTCAAAAACTAAGTTTTTATCACTGTAGGTGTTAAAGAACTTAAGTGTTGGTAGATTTCTAATATAGTTTTTAACGTTATATCTGACAATATATTTTAGGTAAAATCTATGAAATACTCCAAAGAATAAACCAACAATAGAATATAGGATATTTGACTTAGTTTTATTAAGATACATTTCTACAAATCTTCTACAGTGCTTAAGCATCATTGAGGAGTTCATTTTTCCCCATTTAGGAATACTTTCTTCATTTAATTTATCTATTGATGAGTATAATTTTATGTATTCCATTAATATTCTATAAGTTTTTTCAATTTTTCTTTTAATCTACTATTTGATAAAAAGCCCTTTTCAAGATTATTTGAGAATGGAACAGGTGTATCTAAAGATCCCACTCTAATAATAGGAGCATCCAAGTATTCAAAAATTTCTTCTGAAATAGTAGCTGAGATTTCTCCAATAAATCCGTTAATAAGAGTATCTTCACTTAAAAGTAATACTTTACCTGTTTTCTTTATTGAATTGAAAACTAGTTGCTTATCCCAAGGAACAAGTGTATTTAAATCAATAATTTCTATAGAATCATTTTTAAAAGATTTTACTACATCTAAAGCCCAATGAACACCCAAGCCGTATGTAATTATTGTTACATCTGAACCAATTGATCTAATTTTTGCTTTTCCTAACTCAATAGTATAATAATCCTCGGGAATCTCTTCAGAAAAAGTTCTATAAATGTATTTATGTTCAAAGTACATTACTGGATTAGGATCTTCTATCGAAGCATTTAACAAACCCTTAGCTTCATATGAATGAGATGGATATACAACCTTTAAGCCAGGTACTTTTGTAAACCAAACTTCGTTAGACTGAGAATGAAAAGGACCAGCCCCTACTCCACCTCCACAAGGCATTCTTACAACTATGTCTGAGTTTTGTGACCATCTATAATTTGATTTAGCAATTAAGTTAACAATAGCTGTGAAACCAGAGCTTATAAAGTCTGCAAACTGCATCTCAACAATTGATTTATATCCTCCTATAGATAAGCCATATGCAGTAGATAGAATAGCTGACTCGCAAAGTGGTGTATTAAAAACTCTTTCTTTCCCATATTTTTCAATTAAACCTTCAGTTACTTTAAATACACCTCCATATTCTGCAATATCTTGACCCATAATCACTAGGTTTTCATATTTTGACATAGATTCATCAATTCCATTCTTAATTGCATCTACAAATCTAACTTCTTTATTAATTGAGTTATCTGAAAGATTCTTAGCTGGTATAAAGTTTTTGTAAACATCATTAAGTTCTAAGTTTTTATCAAACTGAGTTTCGTTATAAGATTTAGCCTTATCCCAGTTAGAATCAATTTCTTTTTCAAGATCATTTTTAATCTCTTTAAGAGTTTTATTATCTAGATTTTTAGATTTAACTAAGAATTCTTCAAAATGCTTTATTGGATCCCTTTTAGCCCACTCTGCTATTATTTTAGGATCTATATAAGCTTGACCACTTGCCTCTTCATGACCTTTCATTCTAAATGTTTTAAATTCAATTAGCACAGGCTTTTTATTAGACCTCATTTTCTTAACAACTTTTATTAAGCAGTTGTAAACATCAATAACATTATTTCCATCTACTACATATGAATCCATGTTATAACCAGCTGCTCTATCTGCAAGGTCTTCAATAGCGTACTGCTCATTAACTGGTGTAGATAGTCCATATCCATTATTTTCTATACAAAATATTACAGGAAGATTCCAGGTTGATGCTAGATTTAATGATTCATGAAAATCTCCTTGACTAGTACCTCCATCTCCAGTAAAAACAGCACAAAGTTTGTTATTACCTTTTAGTATGTTAGAAAGAGCTATACCACAAGCAACTCCCATTTGAGGTCCTAAATGTGATATCATTCCAACTATGTGATGCTCATTAGACCCAAAATGAAAACTTCTATCTCTTCCTTTTGTAAATCCTTCCTGCTTACCTTGCCACTGAGCAAATAATTTATCTAAAGGAATTTCTCTTGATGTAAATACAGATAAATTTCTATGCATAGGAAGTATGTATTCATCACTCTCCAAAGCAAGAGTTACACCAGTAGAAATAGCTTCTTGACCAATTCCACTAAACCATTTTGATACCTTTCCTTGTCTTAGAAGAATAATCATTTTCTCTTCAATCATTCTTGATTTGAGCATGTTTTTAAAAAGATTCAATAAAACTTTTTTATCAATATTTTTTACATCAAATTTCATAAAGACCAATCAATCTCTTTTTTTCCATTTTTTTTTAGATGTTCATTGCATAAACTAAAATGCTTATTTCCAAACCATAATCCTCTATTTGCGCTTAAAGGAGATGGATGGCCTGATTCAAGAATTTTATGTTTTTTGTCATTAATTAATTTCTTTTTTTGCTTTGCAAAAGAACCCCATAATAAAAATACAGTATTATTTGTTTCCTTAGATATTATTTCAATTACCCTATCTGTAAACGATTCCCATCCTTTATTTTGATGACTTCCAGCTATTCCTTGCTTTACAGTTAACGTGGAGTTTAAAAGCATTACACCTTGTCTAGACCACCTACTAAGATCTCCATTTCTATCATTATACTTAATACCTAAGTCAGATTCAATTTCTTTAAAAATATTTATTAATGATGGTGGATGATTAACTCCATTATTAACAGAAAAACACAAACCATTTGCCTGATTTGGACCATGATAAGGATCTTGACCGATTATAACAACTTTTAATATATTAATTGGGCATTTATCAAAAGCTGAAAAAATTTCAGATCCCTTTGGGTAACAGTTAGATATTGAATATTCATTTTTTACAAATGAAATAAGTTCTTTAAAGTAATTTTTATTGAATTCTGAAATTAGAAGCTCTTTCCAAGAATCTTCAATTTTTATTGACATCTTTTGGATCCTTTAATTTTCCAACAGATTTTGCAACAATCATTGAAACAGCCGCATCTCCTGTAACATTAACTATAGTTCTACACATATCTAGAGGTCTATCAACAGCAATTATTAAAGCTAATCCAGCTTCTGGAATACCTGCTTGACCAAGAACAATTACAAGCATAACAATTCCTGCGCTAGGAACAGCAGCAGCTCCAATTGATGCAAGAGTAGCAGTAACTATGATTCCTAACTGGGCACCTAGACTAAGATCTAAACCAAATGCTTGAGCTATAAAAACAGCAGCAACCGCCTGGTAAAGACTAGTCCCATCCATATTAACTGTTGCTCCAATTGGTAAGACAAAACTTGATATTTCTTTATCTACACCTAAGTTCTTTTCAGCACAGTCCATTGTGACAGGTAATGTAGCTGCACTTGAGCTTGTAGAGAAACCTAATAGTTGAGCAGCAGAAATACCCTTCATAAATGTTAAAGGATTAACATTAGTTGCCAGTTTTACAATAATATTATAGACTATTATCATTAGGATTAGTCCTATAATTAAAGTTATAGAATACATTCCTAATGCAATAAACAAGTCTAAGCTAGGAGATTCTACAACAAGTGTAGCTAGAAGGGCAAATACACCATATGGAGCAGATTCCATTATTAAGTCAATCAGTTTAAGTATTATAGAATTTAGACCATCAAAAAAATCTTTTACAGGTTTAGCAATTTTAGGATCAATTAGAATTATTCCAATCCCAAAGAATATTGCAAAGAAAATAACCTGAAGCATATTTCTATTATTTGTAGCAGCGTCAAAAATATTTGCAGGCACAATATCAACTAATGGCTGGAGTGGCCCACTTTCAACTTGCTGTTGAGCTTGTTGCTTCTTTTCAATTACTCCTTGTTCATACTCTTGAACAAGATCAATTCTTGTTTCTTCAGTAATAGTACTCCCAGGTTGAACAATATTTACAAGGATTAGTCCAATAATAACAGCTGTTACAGTAGTACATATATAAATTCCAAGTGTTCTAGTTCCAATAGTAGATAATTTAGAAATGTCTTTTAGATCAGAAATACCCTTAACTAAAGAAGCTAAAATCAATGGCATAGCTATTAGTTTCAGTAAATTGATAAATATTGTACCAAATGGTTTTACCCAATCTTTTATTAAATCAGATCCAAATGATGTTTGAGACATAACAAGTCCAAAAACAACACCTAAAACCATTCCAATAATTATTTTCCAATGTAGTTTCATAATTATATTTTAGATAGTTTACTTAATAATAGATAGTCAGCAAGAACTAATGCAGCCATAGCTTCTACTATGGGTACTGCTCTTGGAACAACACACGGATCATGTCTACCTTTGCCTTGTACTTTAACTTTATTCCCTTTATTATCTATAGAATCTTGGTCTCTCATTATTGTGGATACAGGCTTAAATGCAATATTAAAATATATATCCATACCATTTGATATACCACCTTGAACCCCACCAGAATAGTTTGTCTTTGTAGATCCATCCTCATTAAAAGAATCATTATGTTCAGATCCTTTCATTTTAGAGCCTTTAAAACCACTTCCAAATTCAAAGCCTTTAACAGCATTAATTGAAAGCATTGCCTTTCCGAGCTCAGCATGAAGCTTGTTGAAAACTGGCTCTCCAAGACCAACAGGAGTTCCACTTATAATACAAGAAATAATTCCACCAACTGTATCTCCATTTTTTCTTGTTTGTTTAATTAAATCTTCCATTTCTTTGGACTTATCAAGATCAGGACATCTTACAACTGATTTTTCAATATTTTCAAACTCAACATTTGAATTTTCAAATTCATATTTGATTTTTCCAACTGACGAAACAAAAGCATTTATCTTAACATTCTTTAAAAGAAGTTTAGCAATAGCTCCAGCAACAACTCTAACTACAGTTTCTCTAGCTGAACTTCTACCACCACCTCTATAATCTCTAAAACCATATTTCTTATCATAAACAAAATCTGCATGAGATGGCCTGTAGCTATCCTTTATGTGTGTATAATCTTTTGACTTTTGATCTTGATTGGTAATTATAAATCCAATAGGAGTTCCAGTTGATTTACCTTCAAAAATTCCAGATAAAAATTCAACAGAATCATCTTCTTTTCTTTGAGTAACAATTTCAGACTGTCCAGGTCTTCGTCTATTTAACTCAGAATTAATAAAATCTATATCAATATCTATACCTGCAGGACATCCATCTATAACTCCACCTAGTGCCTTACCATGAGACTCACCAAAGGATGAAATTTTAAAGATATTACCGAATGAATTTCCTGCCATAGCTTGAGTTATAAAGATAATATCTTAAATTAAAATACTCTACCGGGATTTAATATATTTTTTGGATCAATAGATTTTTTAATAACTTTCATAAGTTCAATCTCATCTTTACTCCTGCTTTTTATCAAATATTTCTTTTTATCTAGACCTATTCCATGTTCTGCTGAGATTGACCCTTTAACTAATTCCGTGTTACTATATATTATTTCGTTAATCTTAGATTTTAAATCATTATCATCTGAATCTTTTCCAATTATAAAATGTATGTTACCATCTGCTACGTGACCGAATGGAAATATTGTTTCTACACCTTTGCAACTTTTAAGCTCAATAATTATTTTATCAATAACTTCTCCAATTTGTGCTATAGGAATACTTATATCAAAATGCTGATCAAATTTTCTTTCTTCAGCTAAAACAGCTACATCCTCTCTAATTCCCCAAATGTTTAGTTGCTCTTTCTCATCCTTACCTAAGACTGCATCTTTAACAATTCCTTTATCAAGCACTTCCATAATAACTTTTTCAAAAGCATTGTAGTCATTATCAAAGTCTCCACCCATATATTCGATAAAAACATAATATTTATAGTTATCAGTAAGATATTTGTTATACATTGTTTTATCACTGACCATTTGCTTGTAGGTATCATTCCAGAAAAGCTCAAAAGCAGTAAGGTTATTTGAAATTTTATCCTCCATGAAGTTCAATAGCTTTAATACCTTTTCATAGTCATTAGTAGCAGCAAGAGAAGTATATCTTGTCTTAGGGTGCTTATATAATCTTAGAACAACTTTTGTCACTACTCCAAGCGTTCCTTCAGAGCCAATAAATAAGTGTTTTAAATCATATCCAGAATTGTCTTTTATTAGTTTTTTTAAAGATGATATAACAGTTCCGTCAGGAAGAACAACCTCTAAACCTAATACTAAGCTTCTTGTCATACCATACTTAAATACTCTTAATCCTCCAGCATTAGTTGAAACTGCACCTCCTATTTGCGCAGAACCTCTAGCTCCAAAATTTAATGGAAGAAGAAGATCTTTTTCTCTAACAGAAGTAATAATATCTTCAATTATTACCCCTGACTCACATGTAACAGTTTTACCTTTTTCGTCAATTTCAATTATTTTATTCATTTTTTCAAGTGAAACAACTACTTGGTTTTTAGAAGATTTTGTTGAACCAACAAGATTAGTAAGTCCACCGTGAATAACAATTTCTTGATTATTATCATTACAGATTCTCAATATAGCTGACACTTCATTTGTGTCCTTAGGAAGAAGTAAACAAATTGATTCTAAGGGTATATCTGTTTTCCATATATGATAAAATCTTAATTTAAGTTTGTCACCTGTAATTATTGATGATTTATCAAGTATTTTTTCAAAAAGAGTAATTATTTTAATTTCAGACATTTACATTAACAAATTGTTAACTAAAGATATTAATTTTAAAAGATTAAATTTGACCAAAATATTTTGATGAAATATATCTATACACTTATATCCTTTATTCTTGTAATTTCTTGTAGCAATGACAATGGATACATTATAAATGGTTCAGTTAATGTTGATGATGGTACAAAAGTATATGTTCTTATGGCTGACGAGAATAATCAACCTTTCATAATGGACTCAACTGTTGTTAAATCAAATGAGTTCTCTTTTAAAGGTGTATCTGCTTCTCCAGAAATAAGCTATTTACAAGTTGAAGGTGTTAATGGATATGTTTTAGCAATTCTTGAAACAGGAAATATTACTGCTAATTTGAACAAAGATAATCTTACAAGATCTACTGTCTCCGGAACAATTTCAAATGATGATTTTATAAAATATAAATCTGAAACAAAGTCTCTAGTAGATAACATGAATAGTATATCCTCAACTGCTCAAGACGCTATTATGAATGGAGATGTTGAAACTGCAATGAAATTAGAAAAAGATTACAATAGAAAAGAGCAAGAAGTTCTTCTTTATGAATGGGATTTTATTATAAATAATTTAGACTCTTATATGTCTGCTCTTTTATTGGAGGCTTTTATGGTTGAAAATAAGGTCAATAAAGATAGTATTATTGACGTTTATGAAAGCTTTTCTAATAGAATTAAAGTTAGTAATATTGGTAAAAATATAGCAGATTTATTAAGTCAGTTTGAGAATCCAATCCAGGTTGGTGAGATCGCTCCTGATTTCACTGCACCAAGTATCGATGGTACTAATGTTACTCTAAGTGAAATAACTAAAAGCAATACTGTTACACTTCTTGATTTTTGGGCTGCATGGTGTAGACCTTGCAGAGTTGAAAACCCCAATCTAGTAAGGTTATACAAAAAGTACAATCAAAATGGATTTGATATCCTTGGAGTTTCTCTTGATAGAACTAAAGAACAATGGGAACAGGCTATAGAAGATGACAACCTACCTTGGACTCAAGTTTCCAATTTAAGTTTTTGGAATGATCCTGTTGCTAGAAGATATAGCATAAGAGCTATTCCTCAGTCATATCTAATTGATAATACTGGAACTGTAATCGGTAAAAATTTAAGAGGTAACGATCTCGAAGAAAGAATTAAATTTGCATTATCATTAAATGACTGATAATTGCAACTTCTTATATACCTTATATCTTATCCATTAATTAAAATTGTATCTCTTTTACCTTTCTGTTTAATTTACAGACTGTCTGATTTAATTAATCTTCTTCTCTACAGAGTTTTTAAGTATAGACTAAAAACCGTTCGTAAAAACCTAAAACTTGTATTTCCAAGAAAAACAGAGAAAGAGTTAGTCAAAATAGAAAAAGGATTTTACAAACACTTTTCAGATATAACACTAGAAAGTATTAAGGCATATGGTATGAGTGAAAACGACATGAAAAGAAGATATAGATATGAAAACATTGATCTACTAAAAAAAATACAAAATGATAAAAAAGATATAATTTTATTGTTAGGACATTATTCAAACTTTGAATGGATGTTATCAATAGGATATCATACCAAGGGTAACGGTTATGGAATATATACGCCCTTGACAAACAAGTATTTTGATAGATTATTTAAAAAAATAAGAAAAAAACATAATGCCTTCTTGGTTTCTAGATATAAAATAAAGGAGTTTATGTCCTCCCTTGATAATAATAAAAACTACTTGTTTGGATTTGCCGCTGATCAGTCACCTAGTAATGTTGGAAAATCATATATAAATTATTTTTTTGGTCATAAAGTTCCAATATTTACAGGAGCTGAAAGATTTGCAAAAGATTATAATCTTTCAGTAGTTTTTGCAGATATAAGTAGAGTTAAAAGAGGTTATTATAGAACTAAATTTATTGAGATAAATGATAATAAGGATTCTAAGTACAGTATAACAGATCAATTTATCAAATTACTAGAAGATCAAGTATACAGAGATCCAAATCAATATTTTTGGTCGCATAATAGATTTAAATACCTAATTAATTAGATTTTTAATTTCTTTCTCAATATCACCAGCAATTTTGTCTGCATTGGTTTGTGTGTCTGACTCAGAAAAAATTCTTATAATGGGTTCAGTGTTTGATTTTCTCATATGCACCCAACCATTTTTAAAATCAATTCTAACTCCATCTTCAGTATTTGGTGATAAATCTGAATATTTAGAAACTAACTTTCCAAAAACTTGATCTATTACATTTGAATCCTTTAGAGTAATCTTTAATTTTTTCATGTAATAATTAGGAAAGTCATCCTTTAACTTTGAGACTTTAGAAGATCTATTGACTAATAAAGCAAGAAACAGAGCAATACCTACCAATGCATCTCTCCCATAGTGAAGAACTGGATAAATGATTCCTCCTCCTCCCTCACCCCCTACTACAGCATTTACCTCTTTCATTTTCTTTACTACATTCATCTCTCCAACAGGTGTAGAGTGATAATTACAACCGTAAGAAAGTGTTAAGTCTTTGAGAGCATTAGAAGATGAAAGTGTTGAAACAGTATCACCTTTTAATTTAGATAGAACAAAGTCCGAGCAGTACACTTGAGTATTTTCCTCACCAAGTATTTCTCCATTTTCATCAAAAAAGACTAGTCTATCAACATCAGGATCAACAGCTAATCCAAAGTCTGCATTATTTTCTTTAATTTTTTTTGATAAATCTTTCAAATTTTCTTTAAGTGGTTCTGGTGTATGGGAGAAACTTCCATTTATATCAGAGTTAATTATTTTATAATTAATTGATAGTCTTTCAAATAGTTTTGGTAATGCGATAGAACCACCTGAGTTTATTGCATCAGCAACAACAAAGAGTTTTAAGGATTGTATGTCTTTTAATGGTAATATTTCTAAATTAACAATCGCATCTATATGATCATCAATTAAATTATCATATTTTGTTATTATACCTAAATCATCATTTAATGAAAATTTAAATGAATCATGTTCAGAATATTTTATTAGCTTATCAACATCTTCTCTTGACAAAAATTCACCATCTGAATTAAAGAATTTTAAGCCATTATATTCCTCCGGATTATGACTTGCTGTTATCATTAAACCCGCAACTGATTTGTTATTTAGGACACCCCAACATAAAGTAGGAGTAGTAGAAATTCCACAGTTAATTACATTTATTCCCATCGATGAAAAAACAGAATTAACTATATTAAGAATAGATTCTCCTGATTTTCTTCCATCCCTTCCAGTCATTACTGTATAATCAGATAAGTTAGGGTTATTTTCTTTAATTAATAATGAAAAAGCAGCAATAGAATTTACAATGTCTATTGGAGTTAAATTTTCATTGTTTACTCCTCCTATTGTGCCTCTAAATCCTGATATATTTTTTATTAAAGTCATTAGAAATGTAAATATATAAATTGTAAATTACACCAAATTTTTTCTTATGAGATATTTACTAATCTTGATCATATTTTTCTCTTTTATTTCCTGTGGAAATGAATATACACCAACTGTTGTTTCTGCCAGAAAAGATGCATCTGATATTGGTATAGAAATTATGAAAAAAGGTGGCAATGCATTTGACGCAATGATTGGTGTTCAATTAGCTTTATCTGTAAGTCATCCAACTGCAGGCAATATTGCTGGTGGAGGATTTATGGTATATAAACTAAAAGATGGAACTGATGGAACTCTAGATTTTAGAGAAACTGCACCTAATGGTTCGTTTGAGAAAATGTATCAAGATGAAAACGGTAATGTTATTGGAGGATTAAGCTCGACAGGTGGTTTAGCAGTAGGTGTTCCTGGGACTGTCTCTGCAATTTTTGAAATACATAAAAAATTTGGAACACTACCAATTGAAGAATTATTTCAGCCTTCAATTGATCTAGCAAATAATGGTTATTTAGTCACTAAATACCTGGAAGATGAGTTAAATGAAAAAAGAGATGATTTTATAAAGCTAAATGGAAGTAATTCGATCTATTCTAAAAAATATAAATCAGGTGATACGATTACTAATGAGATGTATGCTAATACTTTAATAGAAATAATGAATAAAGGTGCTGATGGTTTTTATAAGGGTAAGGTTGCTGAAGATATGATTAAAACAATTTCAGAGAGTGGTGGAATTATGACTATGGAAGATCTTAGTGAATATAAATCTGTATGGAGAGATCCCGTAAGATTTAAATATAAAGACTATGATATTATTTCAATGTCATTTCCTTCTAGTGGTGGAGTTATTTTAGGTCAAATGATGAAGGCTATTGAAAACTTTGACCTATCTAAAATTGAACATAACTCACCTGAATATGTTCAACTACTTACTGAGATTGAAAGAAGAGCATTTGCAGATAGGAGTGATTTAATGGGTGATCCAGATTTCATGGACCTACCTGTTTATGAATTTATGGATGAGAAATATATTAAGGATAGAATGAGTACTTTTTCTTGGGATAAAGCAACACCATCTTCAGAAATTAAACCTGGTAAAATTATTTTTAATGAAAGTTATGAGACAACTCATTTCTCTATTTTAGATAAAGAAGGCAATGCAGTATCCGTGACAACCACACTTAATAATAGTTTTGGGTCTAAAGTGTTTGTTGAAAATTCCGGTTTCTTTTTAAATAATGAAATGGATGACTTTAGCTCAAAACCTGGATATCCTAACTTTTTTGGAGTAATTGGTAGCGAAGCAAACTCAATTCAACCAAAAAAAAGAATGCTTAGTGCAATGACTCCTACTATTGTACTAAAAAACAATAAACCACATTTAATATTAGGCTCTCCAGGTGGACCAAGTATAATAACATCTGTATTTCAGACAATATTGAATGTTCTTGAATACAACATGGATGTAAATGATGCTGTCTCTTCTCCCCGCTTTCACCATCAATGGTATCCAGATTTAATTGTAATGGAGGATGAGGCATACAGTAATGATCTGAATTCAATTTTAAGTCAAAAAAATTATTTAATTGTAAAACTTCCTATCGAGGGAGATACTCTTGGAGTATATAAAAGATCTGACATTGGGGCTGTAGATGCTATTTTAATTGACGATAATGGAAAAGTATTTGGAGGACCTGATTTGAGAAGAGAACATTATTCTTCAGCAATAGAATAAATAAATATTATAATTTGAGCAACACAATTCAAATTGAAGGTGCAAAAGTTCATAATCTAAAGAATCTTGATTTAGAGATTCCTAGGGAAAAGCTTGTTGTTATTACGGGATTATCTGGAAGTGGAAAATCTTCATTAGCTTTTGATACAATTCATGCTGAAGGTCAGAGAAGATATATGGAAACCTTCTCAGCATATATTAGACAATTTGTCGGAAATTATGAAAGACCTGATGTTGAAAAAATTGAAGGTCTTTCACCAGTTATTGCAATTGAGCAAAAGACAACAAGTAAAAATCCAAGATCAACAGTTGGAACTGTTACTGATATTTATGACTTCATTAGATTATTGTTTGCAAGGATTGGAATTGCTTATAGTTATAAGTCCAATTTAAAAATGGTGAAAAATACCGATGAGGAAATAATCAAACTAATTTGTGATAAGTATCTAAATCAAAGAATAATTATTCTATCACCAATAATTAGATCGAGAAAAGGTCATTACAGAGATTTATTTGAAAACTTTATCAAACAAGGCTTTTCAAAAGTTATTGTTGATGGTGATATTATTGACATAAAAAGAGGAATGAAACTAGACAGATATAAAACTCATGATATTAGTTTAGTTGTAGATAATTTATCTGTTAAAGATGATTTTGAATCAAAAAGGATTTTATCGGAGTCAATTAAAATAGCTATGAAATATGGTAACGACACAATTTTCATATTGGACTCTGATTCAGGTAAACCAGAATATTTTAGCAGAAACTTAATGTGTCCCGAAAGTGGGATATCCTATCCAAAACCGGAGCCAAACACATTTTCTTTTAATTCTCCTAAAGGGATGTGTGAAGATTGTAATGGGCTTGGAACAGAATTTAATATAAATTTTAATAAACTTATCCCTGATGACTCAATATCAATTAATAATGGAGGAATTTTACCAATAGGGAAAAAAGATAATTCATGGATATATAGACAGATTGAGTTAATAGCAAAGTATTATAATTTTTCATTAAGTGACCCTATAAATAAAATACCTGAGGAGGGATTGAATTTTATACTTAACGGAGGGAAGGAAAGTTTTGTAATTAATTCTAAAGAGCTTGGAGTAAAAAGAGAATATAATATTGATTATATGGGTATTGAGTCTTTTATTAAAGAGCAAATTAATAATAATGAATCAAAAACTTTAAGAAGATGGGCTATGCAATTTGTAGATGTCAATAAATGCAGCACATGTGATGGAAGCAGATTGAAAATTGAATCTAGGTCATTTAAAATAGATGAAAAAAATATTTTTGAACTAACAGAAATGGACCTTTTGGAGCTTAAGGATTGGTTTAAAGACTTAAATAATAAATTATCAAAAAAAGATCTAAAGATATCAGAGGAAATCATTAAAGAGATTTCAATAAGAATACAGTTTTTGCTTGATGTAGGATTAGAGTATTTAACTTTATCAAGATCTACAAAATCTTTATCTGGAGGGGAAGCTCAAAGAGTAAGACTAGCAACTCAAGTTGGATCACAACTTGTAGGAGTTTTGTACATATTAGATGAGCCTAGTATAGGACTTCATCAAAAAGATAATATAAAACTGATTGATTCATTAAGAAAATTAAGAGATTCTGGAAACTCAGTAATAGTAGTAGAGCATGATAAAGAAATGATTTTAAGTTCTGATCATATAATTGATTTAGGGCCAAATGCAGGTATAAATGGAGGTAAAATAATATACGAGGGTTCACCCGAAAAAATTAAAAAAGCAAAAACAATTACTGCAGATTATATAAATGAAATTAAAAAGATAGAAGTACCAAAGAAAATTAGAGAAGGAAATGGTAAATCTATAAAAATTTATGGGTGTGAAGGCAATAACTTAAAAAATATAGATGTTGAATTTCCTCTTGGAAAAATGATTGCAGTAACAGGAGTATCTGGAAGTGGAAAATCAACCTTAGTTAATGAAACTTTATACCCGATTATTAATTCAAAGATATATAATTCACTAAAGTCACCATTAAAATTTAAAAAAATTGATGGGCTTGATAATATAGATAAAGTTGTTGAGGTTAATCAGCAGCAAATAGGTAGAACACCTCGAAGCAATCCTGCAACTTATACTGGAGTTTACAGTGAAATAAGAAAAATTTTTTCAGAAACTATTGAAGCAAAAACCAGAGGTTACAAACCTGGTAGATTTAGCTTCAATGTTTCTGGAGGTAGGTGTGAAAACTGTAAAGGAGGAGGAATGAAATTAATTGAGATGAATTTTCTTCCTGATGTTTTTGTAGAGTGTGAGGATTGTAATGGAAAAAGGTTTAATAGAGAAACTCTTGAAGTTAGATATAAGGGTAAGTCAATTTCAGATATACTTAATATGAGTATTTCAAAATCTTTAGATTTTTTTTCATCTATTCCTAAAATTTACAATATTCTTAAATCCATTGATAATGTCGGTCTTGGATATATAACTCTTGGACAGTCTTCAACAACTTTATCTGGAGGTGAATCTCAAAGAATTAAATTAGCTAGTGAGTTGTCAAAAAAAGATACAGGAAATACATTGTATATTCTTGACGAACCAACTACTGGACTTCATTTTGAAGATATAAGGGTTTTGTTAAACGTTCTTAATCAATTGGTTGATAAAGGAAATACAATAATTATTATTGAACATAATCTCGATGTTGTTAAACAAGTAGATCATATTATAGACATTGGTCCTGAAGGTGGAAAAAGAGGGGGTAATCTTGTTGATGCTGGCAGTCCAATCGAAATAATAAAGAATGATAAAGGTTACACTGGTAAATATCTTTTTAAAGAAATGAAATAATGAAAAAATATTTTATTGTTTTTTATTTTTTATTTTTTGGCACAATAATTAATGGGCAAAACAATACTTTATATGAGATAGACGCAGAGTTATATCCAGAAGATCAAACTTTAATAGTTAAGCAAAAAATCAAATTTAAGAATAATTCAAAATTCAGTTTAGATGAATTATTTCTTGAAGACTGGTCAAATTCGTATAGTGACAATACAACCAAACTTGCAAAAAGACTTTCTGATGAATACTCTAGATCATTCACTTTCTCAAAGAAAAAACAAAAAGGCTTTACTTCAATTAATAAAATAGAATCAGAACATTTAAAAGAATGGCAGAGAACAAAGGATAATGATATCATTGAAATAAAACTATCAAAACCATTAGAACCTAATGAATCTGTTGAGATTTACATTGATTATTCAATTAGACTACCTGATTCAAAATTTACAGGATACGGTTATGATAATAGTAATTTTTATTTAAAAAATTGGATTATTATTATTTCAAGTTTAAATCAAACAAAATGGGCAAAACAAAGTAATCTAAATCTTGATGATCAGTCTGTTAACTTTTCTGATTATTCGATAATTTTTAAAATTAGGGACGATTATAAATTATTTTCAAATCTTGATAAGTTATCTGAAGATTTTGTTGGAAATCAAAAATTAATAAGATTAACTGGTATAAATAAAAGGGAAATAAAAATTAATATTTTAAAAGATGATATGTTATTGACATTTGAGAATAACGGTATCATAACTGAAACGGATATATTTAAGTTTTCTTCAATTTCAGAAAGCCAATATGTTTACAATAGAATTTCTAAATTTATTAATGATTATTTTCTTTTTACAAATAAAAGTAAAATTCTAGCAACTAAAAGTGATTATGAATTAAGTCCATTTTATGGATTAAATCAGCTACCTAAGTTTTTAAGTCCATTTCCTCAAAATTTTTTAGAAGAAATATTTTTTTTAAAGTCATTTACTCTAAACTACTTAAATAGCATTACTGAATTAAATAGAAGAGACTTTCATTGGATATACAAGGGATTAGAAATATTTCTTATTGACAAGTACATTAAAGAATTTTATCCAAAAGCAAAATTTATTGGTTATTTTTCTGGAAATAGATTTATAAAAAATTACGAAATTTCAAAACTGAATTTTTCAGATCATTTTTTAAACTACTCAGAGTATGTTCAAAGACTAAATATTCATCAAGCAGATTTTCAGTCAAGTGATAAATTAACAAGAATCAACGAAGAAATTGCATCACCTTATCATTCGGGTGTTGGACTAATTTATCTTGAAAGTTTATTGGGAGAGGATCAATTTAAATTACTTATTCGAAATATTATAAATGTAAAATCTGATAAAGAGCTATATCAAATATTTAGTCAAAACCATGAGTATAACTTAGAATGGTTTCTTAAAGATTATATTGGTAAAAGACAATCTATTGATCTGTCTATAAAGAAAACTAATAAAGACTTATTTAGAATATCAGAAAAAAATAATTTAAAAATCCCCTATTCTGTTGGACTTATAAAAAATGATTCTATAATTTACTCTGAAAAGTTTAATCTTTTTAAGGAAATAGAACTTCCTAAATTAGATTATGACTATGTTGCTATAAATCCTAATGTTAAAATTCCTGAACTAAATCAAAATAATAATTGGATATATAAACCAAATTCTCAAAAACCAATTAGACTAAGATTAATAGGTGATATAGATGATCCAAAAAAAAGAAACATTTATATACGACCTGAAGTAACATATAATTTATATGATGGTATATCTCCTGGTATAAATATTTTAAATAAAGGATTGAAGAATAAACCATTTACATTTGAAATTTTTAGTCAATATGCATCTAATGCGGAAAATTTAGTTGGAGGATTTAATTTAAAATATCTAGTTAATAACGAAATTGGTAAGAATTATTCTACTATTTACAACATTCAGTATACAACAAATCATTACGATGAAAATTTGAGGTATCATGTTTTTTTTCCATCTATCACATTAAATTTTAGAGATAATAAAAATTTAAGATCGAATATTCTAAGAACTTTTTCGTTTTCAAACTATACTATAAAAAAAGAATCTAATGATTCTGATAAATTTTTAAATGATTATAGTATTTATAATCTTAGTCATAGTTACTCTGACATAAACATCATAAAATATCTAAAAACATCTTTAAATACTCAACTTTCTAGTAATTTCGGAAAAGTTAACTTTGTTTTTGATTATAGAAAATTGTTAGATAGTAATAGACAGTTCCAGGCGAGATTTTATTTTGGAAAATTTTTATGGAATAAGAATAGAGATAACACATACTTTAATTATAATTTAAGTAGATCTGTAGATTATTTATTTAATGGAAACTATATTGGAAGATCTGAAGAAGAAGGTTTGTTTAGTCAACAATTTATCATGGCAGGAGGTGGATTTAAATCTTTTTTTGAAAATCCATCTACAAATAATTTTATAGTTTCAACAAACTTAAATTTTGGAATCTGGAAATGGTTTGAATCATACTTAGATTTAGGAATTCTGAAAGACAAGGACAAGAAATCAAGATACTTCTATGGAACAGGAATAAGATTAAATTTACTTCCTGATTTCTTTGAACTTTACTTTCCAGTAAGCTCTAATAACGGTTTTGAATTATCTCAAAAAAGTTACAGTAAAAAAATAAGATTTATAGTCACGTACAACTTGGAATCATTGGGTAAACTATTTTCTAGAAGGTGGCTATAAATTAGTTGTTTTTATTATTTGTAAATTTGCTGACTCAATGAATATATCTAATTCCATAAAAGAAGAGATTAGCTTTAAAAAGTTTAAGGAAAAAGTTTTAAATGACTACAGAACAATCTGCCTAAGTAGAGAAATAAGTATACTAGGAAGACGTGAAGTATTACTTGGAAGAGGTAAATTTGGAATTTTTGGTGATGGAAAAGAATTGCCTCAAGTTGTAATGAGTCATTTTTTTAAAAATGGGGATTTTAGGTCAGGATATTACAGGGATTTAACAATTTTATTATCACAGGATTTACTTTCTGCTAGAGAATTTTTTTCAGCAATATATGGCCATGCTGATCAAATTTATGAGAGGATGGCAGGTGGTCGACAAATGGTTGGACACTTTCTTACAGATCTTATAGATGAAAATAAAGAGTGGATAAATCAAACATCTCAAAAAAATCACATTTCAGATGTTTCCCCTACTGCAAGTCAAATGTCAAGATTAGTTGGTCTTGGATTAGCTTCTAAAATTTATAGAAACAATAATGTTGAAGACTCTGAAAAATTTTCAAAAAATGGTAACGAAATTGTATGGGGAACTATTGGAAATGCTAGTACAAGTCAAGGAATATTTTTTGAAGCAGTCAATGCATGTGGAGTTCTTCAAATTCCTGCAGTTATTAGTGTGTGGGATGATGACTATGGTATTTCTGTTCATAATAAAGATCATACTACAAAGGAAAGTATTTCCAAGGCTCTATCAGGATTTCAGATTAATAAAGAATCTGCTGGTATAGAAATATTAGAAGTTAAAGGGTGGGACTATCAGTCATTAATAAAAACATATTCTCATGCAGAAAAAATTGCTAGAGAACATCATATACCTGTTCTTATTCACGTTACAGAACTTACTCAACCTCTCGGTCATT
>Ga0255751_10001159_pt1 | contig 25039 bp, 40 predicted proteins | sample 071ome_20_FD_179951 | JGI IMG/M metagenome (GOLD analysis project Ga0255751, IMG submission 179951) | Coastal salt marsh microbial communities from the Groves Creek Marsh, Skidaway Island, Georgia - 071412BT metaG (version 2) | ecosystem: Environmental > Aquatic > Marine > Intertidal zone >... | reverse complement strand
GTAACAGGACAAGGTTCAAGTAATGTTGTTGCCTATGCCGCATCATCAACGGCATTGGTTCAAACAATAACAAGAACTCAAACTACTTCAACGTGGGATATCTACAGCGATGGTAGTTTAGGTACATCTACATCAACTACCACAACACTTGACCCACTCGTTGGGAGAGTCGATCAAATTAAGACTATCAATAGTATGATGCAGTTATCTAATCGTGGTGTTGACTTTGATGGAATTAAACTTGTAAAGAATAACAACAACGCACTAAATGGTATGACAGGTGACATTACTGGAATCGTTATGGGCGGTACTAAGACTCTAGAAAGTGGTTGGGGATTCGGTGCAGGTTTTGGTAAGTTAGATGGTAGCGCAGAAAACACTAGTGGTAAAGTTACAGTAGACAGTATGATGTTTAACATTCATGCTGAGAAGTACATTGCCTCAGGTACTATGCGTTTGAGTTTAACAACTACCAGTATGGACTACGAAGTTGATAGAGTCATTGGCGACTTTAGCAACAAAGGTATCACAGAGGGTAGTGACAAATATGCTAGAGTTCAGTGGACAGGTGACGGTGAGAAACTTCGTCCAATCGTAGGTTATACACGTGGTGTTACTGACGTGGATGGTTACGTTGAAACTGGCAGCATTCAAAGCGCAAGAGCAGTGGGCGATGCTGAGGATAAGTATCGTTACGCTTCCGTTGGTATGGAGTTTAATTTGACAAAGAGTATCTCAGGTGGTATTATTAGAGATACTGATGGTACAAACAGATTTAATCTTGGAGTCAACAAGCAGATCTCTAACAAGACTTTGGTGTTAGAATACGGTCATGCTTCAACAGATCTTGTTTCTACCAACACAATCAGCGCAAAGCTGAATGTAGCATTCTAAGGATGGGGGAGTTCTTCCCCCTTCCAATTTTACTTTAATATTGCGATCATGTATAATAGTTGTACGGTTTAAAATTAATTGGAGATATTATGACTACCGTTGAGATACAAGAGGATTTTAAATTAGACTTTCTAAAGGAGCTATTATACAATGAAGAAGTCCGAGATCTGTGCGTTGTTTTTACCAAAAAAGACGGGACGCAAAGGGAGATGGCGTGCACGCTTGCCGAAAGTAGAATCCCCGAAGATAAAAAACCCAAAACAACAACTACCGATTCTTCTACAGAAACAGTAAGAGTTTTTGATGAGGGTATACAGGAATGGAGATCCTTTAGGACTGATTCTATTTCCAAGTTTAGTTGGAAAGATGTATCTGAATCTATAAACTACTGTTTTTACGTGGGAAAATAACTCTTTACTTTAATTCAATTATCCTGTATAATAACTATATATTGTTATGGAGGATATTATCCTATGTTAAAAAAGAAAGTAAAGCAGCAACAATTAATCACGTCAATTAAAGTTAGTGAGCCAGTTCTTACCCAAGAGAACTACAGGATGGATCTTATGAGGGTGTTCAATTATCATAATGCGAACACAGATAATAAGAAATACCTGAAATGGCTCACTACTATTTTTAAAAAGAAAGACCCATCTCTAGTCAAACTTTTCAACAAAGCAAAAGACTACGAGTTACGTTATATAGCCATATACTCTTATCATGAGAGCAAAGGTCAATACATTTCTGATGAAGATAAAGTTAGAGTACGGGAACTTATCGATAATCTTAAACAGAAATATATCAACACCGAAGAAAAACAACCAGAGAAAAAAGTTGAAGTCGATATTCAAAAGAGAATATACGATACAGCTGTTGTTTTGTCTGACGAAATAGATTACCAAATTGATTCGTTCATTACCACTAAACAGATACCAAAGTTTTCTACGCTGTCATATCTTCAAGGTAAACAGGTTAGTGGACCAGTTGCTAAAAAGATTGCTGAGTTTTATGCTGAGCATCTAGAAGAAATCAATGAAGTTATTGAAGGTAATGACGAAGATCTCGAAGAAGGGTATTCTAATTTTACTAAATCTCAGCTTAAGAAATTTAAGAAGTTCATTGAAGATATAATTAATGGATGCGAGCAATGTGTTGTTTCTTCTAAGGCAAATAGAAAGCCAAGAGTAAGAAAACAAAAGTCTCCACTACAGTTAGTTTCTAAACTCCAGTATATGAAGGAGGATAATGAACTTACCAGTGTTGATCCTATAAAGATAATTGGCAGTAAAGAAGTTTGGATCTATAACACCAAGTATAAGAAGTTGTTTAGATATGTGGCGGCAGATAGTTCAGGTATCTCAGTTAAAGGTACTACGCTACTTAACTATTCAACTGCAGAATCTCTGGCAAAAACTCTACGAAAGCCACAAGAGATACTCGGTAATCTAACTAAGTCTTGGTTGAATAGTAGCATTAAAAAACTAAAGACTAAACCGAGCGCAGTAAACGGTAGAGTAAATAAAGATTGTATAATTTTGAAGGCATTTTGATATGATACTAGTAGACTATTCGCAGGTTTCGTTGAGTAACATTCTTTCATTCAAGAGAGAACTAGTTGCTGGAAGTGAATCAGAAATAACTGATTTGGTACGGCACGTTACTTTATCTACACTGAAGTCGTATAAGAAAAAGTATGGAAGCACTTACGGTGACATAGTTGTTTGTTGCGATGGTAAAAAATATTGGAGACGAGATATGTTTTCTCCTTATAAAGCCATGCGTAAAAAACATCGTGATGCCTCAGACTTAAACTGGTCTTTGATCTTTGATACGCTATCAACTATCCGTGAGGAAATTAAGGAACACTTTCCCTACAAGGTTATGCACTTTGAAAATACTGAGGCAGATGATATCATTGCCGCATTGGTTATGTCTACTCAAGAACTGGGTAAGCATGAGGAGAACTTGATTATCTCTAGCGATAAAGATTTCAAACAGCTTCAGGTTTATAACAATGTTAAGCAGTGGTCACCTATGCAAAAAAAGATGGTCACTGGTAAGCCAGCTGAAATCAAAAAGTATATGATCGAGCATATTGTTAAGGGAGACTCAGGTGACGGTATACCAAATATTCTAAGTGCTGATGATGTATTCATAACTGGCACTAGACAAAAACCTGTAACGGCGAAACGTCTAGCAGATTTTTTTGAGAATGGTATTGATGCGTGTAAGACATCAGAAGAAAGAACTAACTGGCATCGTAATCAAAAGCTGGTAGACTTCAACTATATACCTGAGGAAATAGTAGAAACAATACAAACAACATACGACAACGAATCACCTAAAGGCGACAAGATGTCAATTATGAATTATCTCATAGCAAATAAATGTAGATTGTTATTAGATGAACTGGAGGACTTTTAAATGAAGAAACATATTGTAGAAATCTTAGATGAAATATCTGAGAACCCTAAACTCATTGAGCAGTATAAAAACAATGCAGCATTAAAAGTTTTTTTCGAGTATGCATTTTTACCTGAGAAAAAATTTATTCTTCCTGAGGGGAACCCTCCATATAAAGAAGACTCTGCCCCATTCACTATGAGTCCGACTACTCTTCTATTTGAATTGAAGAGACTATATGTGTTCTTACGTGAAGATCTTAAACCAATTAAACGTGAGCAGTTGTTCATTAATTTATTGGAGTCTCTTCACCCATCAGAAGCAAAAATTATTCTTGCTATTAAAGAACAGAAACTGCCAAAGCTGTATAAAAAGATCACACGCAAGTTAGTATCTGATGCTGGGTTTATTCCTCCGCTACCTAAAAAGGAACCCAAAGTAAAAAAGGAGGAGGAGATTGTCCAAGAAAGTTGAAGACATTATGTGTAAGCTGGTGGGGTTTCTTGACCAGAGGTCCTTCCAGCAGTTCTTGGATACTCTCGAACCAGACGAGCTCCAACCCTTTTTCGAGATTATGGAGGAGTATAAGGCACGGAGAATAGACAAAATTATAGACAAACAACCCATATATTTTGAGGCAGAAGAGGTAATTAGTTATATAAAATCTAAATTAGATAAGTAAGTTATTGTTTTTATTAGGTATCTTTTTTTAAAAAACCCTTTACTTTAATTCAATAATATCGTATAATTATTATATTGAGTTAATAAATGTGAAAGGAAATATGATGACTACTACTACTAACCAAAATTTTGAAACTAAAGTTAATGCTCTTATTGCTGAAGCGATGAATGGCTCTACTTACCTTCTTGAGTGGTTTGAAGGAACTTTGTTTATTGAAGGTGTTACTGGTGATGATATTATTAATATCAAAAATAAAGTTGAAACTTTCACTGATATGATGTTTTCTAAAATTGGCGATGAGTACGCTATTGACTTTTGTTAATTTATAATGGGGTTTATTATGAAATTTATTATTGGGTTTATTTTGGGTTTTATCATTGCCACTGTTGGCGTTACTAACTTTACTAATTTCCTTGAGAAAGGTTTGGTAAATGTTCAAGAAACTGTGAAGGAAAATGTAAAATGAAGAAACTTATATTTGCATTACTGTTAATACCATCTATCGCTTTTGCTGATAGTGGTAGTTGGAAACACATCACAAATAAACTTTCATTTGCTGCTATCGTTATAACAGTAGACAAAGTTATTAAGAGTATTAAAAACGAGCCTGAGGAAAAGTAAAGTGAGAAAAATACTAGTTATGATTTTGTTGATTCCTACATTATGCTTTGCTGATGGTATGGGACATATACTAACTAAATTGAATTTCGTAGCTGCTATAAAACGTATTGCTGTTTATACGACAGCTGGCAAAACTAAACAGACTCTTGCGGAGGAAGAAGAGCGTAAACAAAAATTTAGAATTACCTTTAATAGAATATACAAGGAAAAATAACTATGCCTAATTGGTGCTCTAATGATGTTACGCTTTGGAATCCTGATCCTGAAAAGATAAAAGGTTTGGAAGAAGAATTAAATAAAGAAAATCCCGAACCATTCCAGTATCTATATCCAAGACCATCGCATGCTGATGAAGAATGGTACTCATGGAATATCGAAAACTGGGGAACCAAGTGGGATGTGAGCGTACACAACTTTAATGTTCAAGACGAAAATAATATTGTGCTTTCGTTTGATAGTGCTTGGAGTCCACCGATAGAATTATATGAGTATCTAGAAAATAATGGCTGGGGAGTTGATGCATTATATCATGAGCCAGGATTATCTTTCGTTGGAACCTATTATAATGAAATGCAAAATCATATTGAATATGATTTCCATGATGAGAACTGGAGGGAATCAGTTACTGAAGAAATGATAGAGTACGCTGGCTTGGACGAAGAATATGAGAACTGGCTAGAATGGAAAGAAGATGAAGAATAAATTTATAAACTTGTATATGAAACTGGCAGAAGAAACTGCTCAGCTTTCAACTGCAAGAAAACTGCAGGTGGGTGCTGTTATAGTAAAGAACAACAGAATTATTAGTCTTGGTTATAACGGAACTCCTGCTGGTTGGGACAATAACTGTGAAGATGAGATGCGGTGGCCAAATGGAGAGATTAGATTTTGGGAAACCAAGCCAGAGGTTATACATGCTGAGGCGAATGCTATACTTAAATTGGCAAAAGACGGAGAGTCTGGCAAAGACTCTGTTTTATTTTTGACCCATAATCCTTGCATAGATTGCGCAAAATTAATTTACGGTGCAGGTATTTCTAAGGTATACTATAAGACAGATTATTTGAATAGAGAAAAGAATGTTATTGGGTTTGACTTTTTAAAAAAATGTGGAATAGAGGTAATCAAATATGAAGAATAATCCTTATATTATGCCATGGTGGGATGTTATTACATTTATGATGGCAGCTGACCAAACTGTAACTAAAGATAATACTGAGCAAGCAGAGTTATATAAGAATTTAATCACTGAAGAATATAATGAGTTTCAGGAAGCAATCAAGAATAATGATGAAGTAGAAATTATTGATGCTTGCTTCGATATGATGTGGGTGATTATTGGTTATATGAAATCAAGAGGAATGGATATCGATGATATTTGGGATGAAGGTAAACGTTCTAATCTAGCAAAGATTAACAAGATTACTGGTACAGTATTAAAACGTGAAGACGGGAAGGTATTGAAACCTGAAGGATGGACTCCTCCAGACTTTTCTAAATTTGTTAAATAAATATAACAATGAATATATTTTACTTAGATCATGATACTAAAAAGTGTGCAGAAATGCACGTTGATAAACATTGCGTAAAGATGATATTGGAATATGCTCAACTTCTTTGTACTGCTCATCGTGTTATCGACGGTAGTGAATATACTGGTCGCACTGCTACGGGAAGAAAACGTGTTCGTTATGCTCTTCATAGTGAGCTTGAACATACTCTTTACATGGCTACTCATATCAATCATCCAAGCGCAGTTTGGGTAAGGGCATCCGAAGCAAACTATCAGTGGCTCTACAAAATGTTTGTCAGTTTACTTGAGGAATATAGTTATCGCTATGGTAAGCAGCATAAATGCTCACAGCTTACAGAAGCACTAAGTGCTACTCCAAAAAATATTTCTAGAGATGTTCCATTCACGGAGCCAACTCCAGCTATGCCAGATCAATATAAAGTAGCTGGTAATTCTAAGAAGTCTTATCATAATTATTACAACGGAGAAAAACAGCGAATGTTTTCTTGGAAAAACAGAACTGTGCCGTACTTCATTAACTAAATAATATTACACTATGCCGAACTACGAATTTATTAATACTGAAACGAATGAGATCTTCGAAAAGTCTATGAAGATTTCTGAGCTAGATTCCTATCTGGCTGAAAATCCCACACACCAAAGACATCACAGCGGAGCTGCCTCCATGGGAGACCCAGTGCGTCTTGGTGTAAGAAAACTTGACAACGGATTTAAGGAGGTGTTGCACAAGATATCAGAAAGAACTCCAGGAGCGAAAGGAATGAAAGACCACATCAGATAACAATAACAAGGAAACAACCTGTATGCCAAGAAAGACCGCTCAGAAAGTAGCAGAAAATGTTTTAGATATCAAAGAGACAACAAAAAGAGGAGCGAGAAGAAGTAACAATCACTTGAAGATACGTATAGATGATTTGGGTACATTTGATCCATTAACAGAAAACCAAAAAAAGTTTTACGAAGCATATAAACAGGGTGACTATTTTATATCATTACACGGAGTAGCAGGAACAGGAAAAACTTTTATTGCATTATATAAGGCATTAGAAGAAGTATTAGATAAAAATAATCCTTTTAATAAAATTATTGTAGTTCGTTCTGCGGTTCAGTCTAGAGACATGGGACACCTTCCAGGAGACGCAGATGATAAGATGGAAATTTTTAGGCAACCATATGTTCAAATATGTGATACTTTGTTTGGACGTAAGGATGCTTACCAAAGGTTAGAGGAACAGCATCACATAGAGTTTATCTCGACTTCCTTTATTAGAGGAATGTCATTTGACGATGCTATCATTATCGTTGATGAGATGCAGAATCTAAACTTTGAAGAAATAGATACTGTAATGACACGTGTTGGTTACAGATCTAAAATTATTTGGTGCGGAGACTATCGTCAAACCGACCTAAATAAAAAGAAGAATGACGTAAGTGGAATTTTAAAATTTTTAGATATAGCAATGCATATGGAAGCATTTACTCGAATTGAATTTACTATTGATGATATCGTCAGAAGTAGCTTAGTTAAAGACTACATTTTAGCAAAGACAAAATTTGAGGATGCTCAGGAGATGCTGAAAGCGAAATGAGTGTTCAATCATATACAACATAACTACGAAAAGATAACGAGAACCACTGCTAAAGATGGTTCTCGTGTCTACAGAACTCCCTCTGGTAACGCATACCCCTCTGTAACTTCTGTAACAGGATTGTTGAATAAACAAGCAATCCTTGAGTGGAGAAAAAGAGTTGGCGAAGAAGTTGCCAATCAAATATCTACTCGAGCAGCCAACAGAGGGACAAGGGTCCATTCACTTTGTGAAGATTATCTTAATAATGAGAAACTGGATATAGATATTTTTGACCAAGAAATGTGGGATTCTATACGCCCAGAATTAAATAAAATAAATAATATACACGCATTAGAATCGCAATTATATTCAGATCATTTAGAAGTTGCAGGAACTGTTGACTGTATAGCTGAATATGAAGGTAAACTTTCCGTAATAGATTTCAAAACATCTAGACGGCAAAAAACTGCAGATCAGATTCATAACTATTTTATGCAATGTTCTGCTTATGCTGTCGCCTTTGAGGAAAGAACTCAAGTTCCAGTAAATAGACTAACTATCATCATGGCTGTTGATGATTCAGAACCACTTGTCTTTCATGAAAGTAGAGATAACTGGATATTTAAATTTAGAGAATTGAGAAACGATTACAAAAAAGTAAAGGGTGTATAAATGGGAATGACGAAAACTTTAGATGCGCTAGATAAGTTACAAACAACTAATCCAGATGCGCACAGTCTTCTAGTTATCTATTGGGAGAAAGCAATGAGTGGTAAGGTTTCTTCGCAAGAGTTAAACGAGATGATTCTCAAAGATAAAATTCAATGGTTAAAAACTGAAGAAACAGCTGCTGATATTGATAAAGTTTTGGAAAATATAAAACTCTTAAACGCAGTACAGTAATGTTAACCATAACAGAAAATGCTAAAAGAAAAATGCAGTCTCTTTTAGCAGAAGAAGATAATCCTAATCTAAAAGTTAGAGCATTCATCAAGGGTGGTGGGTGTTCTGGTTTCAATTATGGATTTACCTTCGACGAAGAAGTTGCTGAGGATGATTATGAGGTAGAAGGTGTACTGGTTGATTCAGCAAGCATGCAATATTTACAAGGCTCGATTATAGATTGGAAAGAAGATCTTATGAGTAGCCAGTTTGTTATAACAAATCCCAACGCTACGGCAACTTGTGGCTGTGGGCAAAGTTTTGCAGCGTAGGAGATATTATGAAACCATTACAGGCAACATTTTTTATCGTGGCAGTATTCACCGCAGTGTTAATAGCGTCACATCCGTCATATGCTAACAGAGAATACTTAGCAGACCCAGCATTACAAGTTAGACCAGATCTAGATAAATTAAAATTTGACCACAGCGAAATAGAAGATGTTCGTGGAACTAATTTTAGAACAGCATACTGGGATATCTACGGGAACTATCCATCTAAGGTTAATCTATACAAGAGAAGAATGAAGTTTAAGATTGACTGCCATCCAGAAAACTTTCCAGAAGAAGATAGACCAAGAGTTTCTTTAATGACTATTGCTCTTGGAACTATCGATAATCATATGATTAAAATTATTATGATTCCTCCAGGAGCAGAAGAATGGATGTGGTGGAACGAAGTTTCATTTATAACAGATGAACATATTGACAAAATATGTAGGAGAAAATAATGAAATATTTAATACCACTTTTATTATTGGTAGCATCATTTGCTCAAGCAGACGATTCAGAATTTTGTAAAGTAAAAGCATATTTGGCAAAAGATATTGTTTCAAATATACTAGAGGGATTAGATCCTTCTAACATTAACTTTGCATTTCCTAATGTTAGATCACCTGAGGAAGAACAGGAATCAATTAAATTTGTTAATGATCTAATGCATCAAGTAAGAAAATTAATGCAAGAAGAAAGTGATCCACAAAAGATACATGATATCATTAAAGATACTTGTGTAAATCCATATGAAACATCAACGTAAGGAGATATAATGGCAAAAGTAAAATTAGATAAACCGTTACATTACAGTGCTGCTCAATTTAAAAAGACAGGGCAAGGTGGTAGTCGTAGGGCAAGTTTGCAAATGATGAATAAGCATAAGCGCAGAGGATTTAAAGCGTATCGTGGACAAGGAAGATAATTTTACTTTAATTATAGATTGTAGTATAATATATGAATAACTTGGAAATGATAAAGTTTTTATCCGCTCTAAAGAACTTTGTTTCTTCATATTGGAAAGGTAGAATAGAAGAAATTATTGTGAGATTAGGGGGAAAACCTAAATAATAGACTGCTCCATAAAATGGAGCTGATGGAGTTTTGGAAGTTGTACTTAGCACCAGAAACAATTTTCATTTTTCAATAACAAAAGGAGTCATTTATGGCTATCAATTGGAATCTTGCGGCACACGTCGCAGTTGTCATGGTTGTTGTTAATCTTGTAGGCAACATGACAGGTTGGTGGTAATCTACAAACCACGTTAAACTATGATTTGAACAGGTTTTACCAGTCCTCCCTTAAAGGACTGGTTTTTTATGGAACAAAGACAAAGAGATAAAGGTAAAGGTAACGTTTTATGTAATGGTCCACGGATGAAGTATTATGCTCCGAATGGACTTTACACTATGGGATGTAACTATCCTCCAGTTGAAGTAGACGCAACTTCTATTATTGATAGAGAAGTTATAAGGAAGTGGGCAACTGGAACGGTAGAGATGAGAACTGATACCGTAGTGTTAAATCGTGCCAGCTTAGAAACGTTGAAGGAACATAAAAAATTCTTTCAAAATCCAGAAAACACTATACAGATTCTTGGAACTTTTAATATTCTAAGAAATTATTATAGTTCTGGTCATTGGGCAGCTATGGCAATGATCAAACTTGGTTACACAGAATTAGATATTTACGGTTGTGATTCGTGGTGGGATATCGATATTGGAAGTTATACTGACAACTTCATAGAAAAAGGTAAACCAAATTACAATCCTAAATTTGTTGGAGAGTGGCGTAAGTCTTGGCATAGAATGTCAAGAGAAGAAGGTAAAGGTGTTACGTTTAATTTTATTGATAAAATAGAAAACGGCAAAGTAATTTCTGATAGTATATTTATAGACAGAAAAGCTCAACTTGATCCATGAGGAGAGAACTGATGAAATATATGTTCGTAATTCTTACAACTTGTTTTTCGATTTTAGCATTTCCCGATCCTGTAGTTTCCCCCAGACATGTTGTAGATGAATATCCAGTTTCAAAAGATTTAACTGAAGCTGAGACCAAACAAGTAAACTGCTTAGCAAAAAATATTTACTTTGAAGCTGGCAATCAATCAAAGCTGGGACAGAAAGCAGTTGGACTTGTAACCCTTAATAGAGTTAACAGTTCAAGATTTCCAAACAGCATATGTAAAGTTGTTAAGGAAGCAAGATATTCTAAGTGGCATAAAACAAGAACAGGTAAACTTGTTCCTCTAAGAAATAAATGTCAATTTAGTTGGTACTGTGATGGTAAGTCAGACAATATAACTGATCGTCGTGTTTTTGCGAAAATATATAATATAGCAAAGAAACTTTACTTGAATCAAGATACGGTATATGATATAACTAAAGGTGCTTTATGGTATCACGCTGATTACGTTTCTCCTTATTGGAAAAAAGCAGTCACGAAAACTGTGAAGATTGGGCAGCACATATTTTATAAGGATAATAAACATGATGCAAAAACTAAACTTTCAAGTAACCGAAGGGCAGAAGTCCGCTCATTCGTTTTACTTGCTGATGGACGATATAAATCATAATTCTTGTAAGTCTGTTATTGAATGGATTTTTGAATGTAACTTTACTGAGGAGAGACCTGAACTACTAAATCTTGTTGTATGTTCTCCAGGAGGAGATCTTAATTCAGCTTTTGCTTTGATTGATGTTATGAGAGGTTCAGCAATACCAATCAGAACCTTTGGGATAGGACAGATTGCTTCAGCAGGACTTTTAATTTTTATTGCTGGAGAAAAGGATATGAGAATATTGACCCCAAATACTTCCATACTTTCTCATCAATACTCATGGGGTGCTTTTGGTAAAGAACATGAACTCTTTGCGCAAGTAAAGGAATTTGATCTAACAACCAAAAGAATGATAACACACTACAAAAAATGTACAGGACTTACAGATAAGAAGATCCGAGAGGTTTTATTGCCCCCACAGGATACTTGGCTCTCTGCTGTGGAGGCGAAGAAGCTGGGACTCTGCGATATGGTGAAAAATTTAGATTAATTCCTTTACTTTAATTAAGAACTGCGGTATAATTATAGTTCTTGATAATTGTGGAGGTGTTATGGGTATTATGCCAGCGTGGTATACGACTACGAGTTCCAAAAAGCGTAAGAAACTAGTACATAGAACTGCTGATTCTAAACGCAGAAACGATGCTAATAGAGAAAACTGGCAGAAACTTCTTAAGAAATACGAAGTCAAAGGCACCGCACCGAAACCTGATGTATACAGAGGTAATATAAAGTATCCTATCGGAAGAGAGGATCAAAAGATACCAAGTTATTCATCAGGTGTTGGCGTTGCTACTAAATCTGATTCCAAGAAGTATACTGGAAATAAGATGTTAGGTATCGGAACATTGCATAAGTCTAATGCTGTTCCAATCTTTAGTGATGGTGAAGCAAAAGATATTGCCAAAATGCGCAGATAACTTTACTTTAATTTGATAATGGAGTATAATGATATGATGATAACTACTAAACTTGAAAACCAAACTCTCTCAGAACTATACACCTACGGTCACATGGGTGTAATCAAAGAACGATTATCTAAGCTGCAAAAACAACGTATGAAGTTGGACCAGTTTATGTCTATGTTTCTGGAAAAGTTTGAGCGTCAAATGAAATACGAAGAGTTAGACACTCCTGTGTGGGATCTTTATCGCAAGAAGAATAAAGAATATACTGAGGTGTGTTCACAAATTAAAAAAGCAACATATTATCTAAACAAATAAGGAGAACTTGATGTTGGTTCATTACGTACCTGACGTAACATTTAATACACGAGTAAGAGACGAATCTATTCTGGGTGATAATCCATACACTTGGAGAGAAAGAACTACCGATAGTTACTTTGCTAACAAGAAAGTAATTTTATTTTCATTGCCAGGAGCTTTTACTCCAACATGTTCAACGTATCAACTACCAAACTTTGAAAAGATGTATGACGAATTCAAAGCACAAGGTATTGATGACATTTATTGTATGTCCGTTAATGATGCATTTGTAATGAATGCATGGGCAAAATCGCAAGGACTTGTCAACGTAAAAGTTATTCCTGATGGTAGTGGTAGGTTTACTCGTCATATGGGAATGTTAGTAGATAAGGACAACGTAGGATTTGGTATGCGCTCTTGGCGTTATGCTGTGTTGGTGGATAACAAAGAAATTACTCATTGGTTTGTAGAGCCAGGAAAAGAAGATAATCACGGAGAGGATCCTTATGGAGAAACTTCACCTGAAAATATTTTCAAAACTATCTCAAGAATCAATGGTATGTAATGTTTAAAAATGCTAATGAGTTTTCACTTTATATAGAGCAGATGGTTCGGGAAAAGAAACTTTCTTATATGGATGCTATACTAGAATACTGTAAGGAAAATTATCTTGAGCCATCTGATGTTAGTAGTTTTATTAACTCAAATTTAAAGGACAAACTAGAATTAGAATTTAGAGATTTAAACTATCTACCACAACAAGGAAAACTTGACGTATAATTATGAATGGGTTTAAAGCATACAAATATTATATGGCTGTGAAGTTGCACTTTACTACTGACAAGTTTGACGTGTTTCAAAATGGGGGTAAGGTAAAGGGATCATTAGATGCTTTTAAAAAAAGATCAGATAGATTTCATTTTGAAAACCTTGCCCACAAAATATCGGAAGATAGAAAGTTGATTCAGTTTTATGTATCTAACTTTGCTTACGGTAACCATGGTATGATCTGGGAGCATGAAGAAGCTCAAAAAAACTATACTACTTGGGTTAAGCGTAAGGAGAGTATGGCTTACATATTCAGAGAAGATACTTTAAAAATAATTGATCATTGTGAGCGTGAACGGATTGATCGAAACCATTTGTATTCATTCGTTGATGGTGATTATCCAGAGTTACTAAAACTATACGTCGGCAAACACATTACTTTAGAGACGATGAGAATTTTAGATGACTTTGATTCTTACCTAGACGAATGGAAACAAAACGATTCTTTGGCTTTGTTATGGGATGATGAAAGAAGAAGAATCGAAAAGGCAAGAGGGTTCATTAAGTATGACAAGAAACGTGTTGAACCTGACTATATTAATTTACAGAAGGAGATGACTTTTTTCTAATTATGGGACGCACTTACAGAAGGCATGCTGAAGATTATGATGATTCAAGAACAAAGAAGCAGAAAAAATCTAAACGCATGAAGGTTATAAATAAACATGTTGAGGAAGATTACAATGAAAAGTTTTTTGATTTTAATTCCGAAACGACATATACTAATACATACGACAAATAAAAATACAGGAGATACACATGGATATTGAAAAATTAAGAAGTATGCGCAACACTGACTTCGGTCAAATTTCTAAAGCGTTTGATAAGATCACCAACCCATCCTCTGAGACTAAATCCTATGTCGATGAGAGATTCTGGAAACTTCAACCAGATAAAGCAGGCAACGCCACAGCTGTAATCAGATTCCTTCCACGAGTTGAGGGTGATGAGTTGCCATGGGTTCGGGTATTCAAACATTCTTTTCAAGGTCCAACTGGACGCTGGTATATTGAAAATTCATTAACTACTTTTGGAGACAAAGATCCAGTTAGCGAAATGAATAATCGTCTTTGGAACTCTGGTTCTGAAGCCAGCAAAGATCTAGCCAGAAAACAAAAACGTAGATTAACATATACTACAAATATTCTTGTTATCAGTGATCCTAAGAATCCTGAGAACGAGGGTAAAGTTTTCTTGTTCCAGTTTGGTAAGAAAATCTTTGATAAGATTATGGATAAAGCAAGACCAACCTTTGAGGATGAAAAGCCAGTAAACGTTTTTGATCTTTGGGAAGGTGCTGACTTTAAATTGCGCATGCGTAAAGTCGATGGGTATGCCAACTACGATCAGTCTCAGTTTAGCGAACCATCTCAACTCTTTGACGCCGACGAGCAGAAACTGCTAGATGTTGTAGGGCAGCAACACAAACTCAGTGAGTTCTTAGATAAAGATAAGTACTTCAAAACATACGAGGATTTATCTAGGAAACTAGTCGATGTTCTTGGTGAGGGTGAACCTATGCCAACTGCATCTGATATTGCTGAGCAAAAAGTTCCTACTCCTGCAGCAGCACCAGCAGCTGCTAGTTCCTCGGGTGATGATGATGGGATGTTATCTTACTTCCAAAAGATTGCTGAGGAAGACTAAAAGAAAGGGGAGCTCTGCTCCCCTTTTATCTATAAGCGAATCTGTTTCTTTGATCAGATAATCTTCTAAACGAAGAATCTTCATTTCTAGTTGGTAGTATAACATTACCAACTTTATTGTTATTAACCATTGTATTTGTTCTAGCGTCAGTAACAATAGTTGTCTCGCCACTAGGTGTTCTCTTCATTTCTTCATTATCTGCAGACATTTGGCTGACCTCAACACTGGAAGTGTTAACAGGTGCTTCTCCAAAGTCACCATAGTTTGTATATGAACTTACTGGTCTTCCTACTGGAGCAGCAACAGGTCCTTGTAATTTTTTCTTCTCAGCTTCTAAATCATCTATTTTGTTTAGATACTGATTTTTTCTACCCATTGCCATTCGTTTCATAGCATCAGAACCACTACCTTGTAATATTACATCTTCTTTTTCTATCAGAAATTTTTGGGTAGCAATTTTCTTGTCTATATCATCTATCTTTTCTTGCGTTTCTTCATCAATTACCCTTTGATCATACTGGTCCATACTTACAGACATTTGGTCTGTCTTTTCTTGTATAATTGATTGAGACCTTGAGATATCTGACTCTTGTTTTTGTATTTGAGCTTGGATATCTTTTTTCATACCCTCATTTGTGCTTGGATCATTCATCATCTCATTTAATGATGATATTCTGTCACGTGATTTTTGAATGTTTCTTTGTTCTTTTCTTATATCATATGCAAGGATTTCATCCTTTTCTTTTTGCATTTCTGTTTTATCGAAACCATCAAATCCAGGGATATATTCTGCTATGCCATTAAGCCATTCTTTGACTGAATAAAGAGCTTTTTGTATTCCCATAGCTATGTCTTCAAAAAATTCTACTATTGGTCTTACAAAAATTCTATCAATCTCATCAACTAACGGTCTAACAGTTTCTGCGTCAAGTAATCCGAATGTTAAGAAAGATAGTACTCCACCTAATCCTTGAATTATGGCTTCTTTAATATCTCCACTTTCTTTCCATTCTTCCATTCCGTCAAGTATTCCTGCTCCAAGTGAAGCAGCCAAAGCAAGAAGTGGAAAAGCTCTTGCTAATATTCTTACGGCAAATCCTGGACCAAAGATAGTCCCAACTGCAAGTCCTAGAGCAGTACCTATTGCTGATGACCAATCGTCCCACCATTGAACTAAATCAACTCCAAACCACTCTATAATTTTTTCGTGTAAAAATTGCCCACCAGCAATAAATCCTTCTTTGATTCCTTCTTTAATTGCTGGCCAGTTATCTATAAACCACTGCTTTAGTGGCTCTAAGATAACTTCGTCTACGAAGGTTACCATATTAGAAAAGAACTCATCCATATTTTGTCCTAGATCTTCGAAAGAAATACCTAGACTCTCAGATAATCCCTTAAACGTAGTGTCTAATGATTTTCCTATACCTTCAAATGATAAACCTAAACCCTCAGCCAATCCTTTAAGTGCCGACCCTATTTGGTCTTTGAACGCCAACCCTAAAGCACCTAATCCTAATCCCATAACTAGTTTGTTACCCATCAAACCAGATATCATACCACCTGCTCCACCGAGCAATCCTTTACCTGCCCCAAGAATAGAAGAACCTGCATTTTTAGCAAAATCCCCAAGACCACTGAGAGATTTTTGCAGTTTTTTGTTTTCTTTATTTTCTAGTTTTTCTACACCTAGTAAACTATCTAATAATCCAGTTTGAGTTTTCAACTCATCAGCAATGCCTTTTGACATTTTAGCTTGTTCGAGTTTATCCTCTTTGTTATTAGATTGTTTTTGTGCAGATAAAACAGATGTAAAGGTAGCCATATTACTTTTTACTTTCTATTCTTTGTTTTTCTTCTTCTAGGTGTTTAACAAGTAACGAAACATATATTTCTCTTTCAAATGGTATCATCTCTTCAATTTCAGTCAAACTATATTTGTGGTGTTGCATTAACGAAAAATTCATGTTATAATAATTTGATAAACTATCATGACCAAGGTTTATTAAAAAAAATTGTTCATGCCCTCTATAATTCTGTTGTGCTGTTTACTGCAAACAGGACATTTATATTGAACACTAGAACTTATTTTAGGTGTTGTCTCAAAAAACTTTTGAATTTTAGCAAATTGGTCTTGAGTCAAGTTGTTTAAAAATTCTGACATCTCTTCTTCAGAAGTTTCTTTGCTGTAAAATACTTCGTCACTGTTATAAATGTATTCAATACACTTTCCAATAACATTAAAAACAGTTTCGAGGTTGTTTTCACTAATTTTTCCTATAATTTCTAGCATATCTATAGACGGATACTTCATAACTACGCCAACATCGTCAAAAAGTGGTATTTTTTTGTTATGAGATTCGTCTTTTGTTACCTCAATTTTAGTTAAATCTATTGGTATCTTAATTTTTGCCTTCTCATCATCACAATCATCGCATGAAAAGATTAATTCTACTGTCTCTCCCACTGATTTAGCACGGATTTGAGTAAAAAGATACTCCAAATCAAATAATGCTAACTCATCAGGATTAACTTTACCTAAAGTACAAGCTGAAATAACACCTTTCAACGTGTCAATCATCACTTTTTGATCTTCACTTTGTTGTGCTAAGAGTAAAGACTTCTGTTCTTTAACTAAAAATGGTCTAAATTGTATTTTATCACCTGTTGACGGCACAACTGCCGTATACGAAGGTGTTTGTTGCATAGGTAAAGCCATAATTTAATCTCCTTTATTCATATTCGAAATTAATTTATTCAATTCAGATGTGCTACCGACAAAGATAGCGTTGTTATTTGTCACCTGTTTGTCATTTTTACTGCCTTTGGGATTTTCAATTTGTTCTTTTTGCTTATGTAAGTCTAATAATTGCTGATTAACGTCTGCCAATTGCTTAACTAAGTTACCCACCACCTCAAATGCCCTTGGATGTTCACTTTGTTTAGCAACTTCTAATGCATTCATCAATGCATCTTGCCCTTGCGTTAATAAAACGTGTAAATTTCCCCTCGCCATATCATAGTCGGTGTTTAATTTGTTATTTTCGGGATTATTTTCTATAATCTCTCCCGTTTCAGCGACAATATTTGTATTTACAACTTTTTCTGGTTCTTCCAGTTCAAATAAATCTGATAAATTATCATCTATTTTCATAAATTACTCATTAAATTGATAATGACGAACTAATTCCGTTATCTACTAGTGAATTATTAACTTGCAACACGCCATTTTGGAAACTATTGTTAAAATCGTTCAATCTTCCCTGATATGCTTCAAAATTATTGAAATAACTATCAGGAACAATCTTATTTTTAGCAAATCCGTAGATATCTTGCCTCAATTTAGCCACAGCAGTTGGTAAATTGTTAGACATAAACTTACTTTCTTCTGGACTCTTAATTGAACCATAATGAACTGCTCTCCAGTTTCTATATTGGATAGTTATCGGCAGTTTCATCATTTCTCTAGATGCATAATCCAAAGAAACAGAACTCATAACCTTGGGATATGCTTCATCAAGCACACAAGCGTAACTTAAATTGTTAGCAACGTCATAAACATTAATTACCATTGATGTTGTGTAGTCTTTATAGTAATTAAAGTCTCTTGTATATGTATCTTGTATAGAATTAATCCAATCGTCAAGTAAAACTTTAACTAACATCTCACTATCTACGTAGAAGGATAATGATACAGGATCAAATAACCTCTCATATGGCATTTCTCTAAATTCACCAAAAATTCTAGACTGGGTAGTCGATAGATTTATCCCAGGAAGTTGAGCACTGTCGCAAAATAGTAAAATCTTTCTTAAATTGTTGCTACCTTTACTTTTTCTGACAGTTGGGGGTAACTCAAACTGAACAGTAAACCTGTTAGTCCTTGCTAAACCGCCACTCTTTATTTGGCTGATGAAATTGTCTAGTGCCATTAAAATCTTCCTAACTTTCTAGAATCAGACCATACGGTCGTTTTATCTGCTCCCCTAAATTGTTCTACAGGTAATAACATAGCGGTTACCCAATCTTTAGCGGGAATTTGTTTATATAAACTCTTTACGTTATTATTTAGATAATGCTTTACCGAAGGTTTTACAGCTGCATATTTAGTTGATGACTCTAAAATTGACCACCTCAGCTTTAATCTTGTCGTTTCATCCATTTTTCTGTTAGTAGAAAGTGTCATCATCCTATCTAACAATCTAACTCTTATATAATATGGTAAATAATGAAAATTTATCCCATAAAATCCATCACTTTCAACTCTAAATGGAAATATTAATGGGAACATGTCATAATACGGCAATTTATCTTTGGTTTTGGGATTATACATAAACGTATACATCCTTCCAATAAACAACCGTTTAGTCAATGCTGAAGGATCGTCTTTTAGTACCTTTTGTGGGGTATAACGTTTCCTCCTGAGCAACAAAACTTGTTGATCAAACCATGTTTTTGAACGTTTCGCAGCATCAGGTAAACTGTACTGGTTATCTTCAAATATTTTATAGATAGAAGTGGCCATATGTTATTTATTTAGGCAATACCTAGATGTTTTTCTGTTAAAATTATAAATTCCCATCCTCTATCTTGAGCATAAGACTTCGCTGCCTTCCACTTGGCTTGATTTTTGATAAAATAGAATGATTCTGTCAAATACCTTTTAGTCCTTTTTCCAGGAAAAATTGGTGCTTTAGTCTGCTCTTCTGGCTTTATCTCGACTAAATAAGTCATGAGAGTATTATCTTTTTTCCTTACTTGGATCCTAAAATCTATGTAATATCTATGAATTTTATTATCTGTGGGGCATCGATATAAGACAACAGTCTCTTCGCTTTGCCATTTTATAACTTGAGGATTCCTATCGCACCAAGCTGCGAATCTGGTTTCCCAAGAGCTTCTCATAATGATATTTGTGACGTTCCCGATATATTTTTCGGGATTGCGTGGCGTAAATTTTCGTTTGTGAAACATATAAATAGTAGTGTATTTCTATAACCTAATATATATTTAGAACAATGGCAAATTCCTATAATTCAAATTCTGCTGGTGCTTCCCAAGCATTTGGTGGCTCAAACGTAGCTGCCCCATCTAGAGAACAATCTCAGGTAAATCAAGTAGCAGGAGAAATTAAAGATACCCAAAATCAACCTTTAAAGAACCCATATGTTCCCAGAGGAGATGCTGCAGATTTTGATTCAAAGTATAAAATAACAGATCATGTTTATCCAGAAGATCTTCTGGGAAATACCGAACATGGAAATAACTATGTAGTTTTTTATATAAATGTTTCTAGTGATAGTAAATTAGTTAAGGAAAGTTCAGTAGAAACTGTTGATGAATATACTCCTAATGATGTTTCAGATATTAGAGCCAGAGATGTTTCGAAGGGACAACTTACTACAGGTTTGGCTGGGCAAAATTTTGTTGCTGGAACAGTAGCTTTTGGTAGCGGTTCAACTTTAGGTAAGGTTGTTGGAGCAGGTGCTACAGCATATGCACAAACCAGTTTGATACAAAATGATACGCCAGAGGTTGAAGATAGCCCAAAGTTTACTAGGCAAATGAAACGTTTGCGTACAGCGATAACTTTACATATACCAAACACTTTAAATATTAATTATGGAGTTCAATACGAGGAGGCAGATACCTTAGGACTTCAAATGGGTTTAGAAGCTGGGGGTATCGTAGCTGATACGTTTAAAGCATTGACTACTGGTGGGTTGACAACAGATACTCAAGAATTAGCAAATAGAGCAAAGGATGCTGCAAATACAGTAGTAGAAGGTGTAAAGAATTTAAAGTCTGCTGCAACTAATGTAGCATTAACTACTGCAGGAACTTCAGCTCAAGCATTAACTGGATTAGCACCTAACCCTAAAAAGGAGCAGGTGTTTAGAAATGTTGATTTCAGAACCTTTACTTTCGATTATCAATTTTATCCACGTAGTAGTTCTGAAGCACAAAAGGTTTTGAACATCATTAAAGAATTTAAACTTCATATGCATCCAGAATTTAAAGATGATGGCAACTGGGTTTATATTTACCCATCAGAGTTTGACATTATCTATTATAAAGGAGCGAAAGAAAATTTAAATATTAATAGACACACATCTTGCGTATTAACAAATATGAACGTTAATTATACTCCACAGGGACAATTTACAACTTTCCCCGATGGTATGCCAACACAAATTAATATTGCATTAACGTTTAGAGAACTTACTCTTCTCACCAAGGATAAGATACAGGATAATCTATAATGTACTTTAAAAATTTTAACAACTTCCTTTACGACTTTGATGTTAATGGTAAAACAAATTTAACTCTAGTAAAGGATATTACTAAAAATGTTCGCATAAGAACAGAAATACTTTCTAATATTACATTATATGATGAGTATGATATTAAGACTGGAGAAACACCAGAAATTATATCCGAAAAGGTATATGGATCTCCAGATTATCATTGGGTAGTTATGTTGTGTAATCTTAGATATGACTGGATTGCTGATTACCCTATGGAATATCCAGCTTTAGAAAAGTTTGTAACGCAAAAATATGGATCAGGTAATGAAAATGCTGTACATCATTACGTAGATTCTAATGGTTATGAAGTAGATTCTTCAAATGCTGAAGCAACTTCAGTTTCTAACATGCAGTATGAAGATGCTAAAAATGAAGAAAATCGTAGAATTAAATTGATATCTAAAACAATGTTGTATAAAATACTAAATGCTTTTGAAGATCTTATCTAATGGCTACATCTAACGATTTAAGATTTGCTGGAGAAGTAAAGGTTCAACGAGTAGAAATAGTTACTACTCAAGGATTTGGTCAAGACATTACCAATCAATGTAGAGCCATAGAAATATTTGAAGATTTATTTGCTCCATTTACTAGCGGAACATTAATTATAGATGATTCGTTAGATTTGGTCAATCTTTTTCCACTACGTGGCGAAGAATATTTAAATTTAAAAATATCTACTCCAACTTTAGATAAAAGTAAAGATTTAAAATCTTCAATTATAAATCACAAATTTTATATTTACCGAGCTACAGATAGAGTTGTACTTGGAGATAGTAGAGTAACATATAGATTACATTTTATTAATGTAGATTATTTGACAGATGCTAATGTTAAATTAAGTAAACCATTTTCTGGTAGCGGATCAGATATCGCTTCCACTATTGTCAAATCCAGCAGTAATTTAAATTCTAATAAATCTATATTTGTAGAAGAAAGTGCCAATAACATAAAATTTGTTTCTAATTATTGGTCTCCTACTGAAGCAATAAATTACGCTGTTAGTAAATCGTTTAACAGGAGAGGTCTTCCTTCTTATGTTTTTTATGAGGATAGGAAGGGATATAACTTTAGAACAATAGATAATTTAATTCAGCAACCTATTATTCAAAAATTTGTTTATGACAGATATACTAGAACTGATTCTGGTTTAAATAGCAGCATCAGAGATATTGATGAAGATTACAAACGCATAGAAACTTTTTCAGTTCCTGATATGTACGACTATATGGAAGCATCTAATTCAGGAATGTATTCTTCCAAACTAATAGCGCATGATCTGGTTACTAAAGCATATACCTCTAGAAATTTTAATATGCTTCAATACTTTAATCCTGAAAGAAGTTTAAACAAAAATGCTTTGGTTTCTACTAGTAATGTAACCAGATCAAATGCTAGAATATTAGTAAATTCAAAACACAATAATGGATTTAATCAGTATCCTGATGTAACTGATAGCGCATTCGTTCAGCTTAGAACTTCAATGATGAGGTTGATAGAAACACATAGAATACACATAACTGTTCCTGGAAGAACGGATTATACCGTTGGTAAAAAAGTACACATCACAACATATAAAAATAATCCCAGAGACGAAACACATAATAATGATTTGATAGATAAAGTATATACAGGAAATTATTTGATAGGTGCGATAAACCATTATATTGGTAGAGAGCGGCATGAGTGTACGATGCAACTTATAAAAGATTCTACTATGTACGAAACCGAAGGGAATAAATCATAATGCAGTTATATACTGGATGCGTTGAAAATAGAATGGATCCTCTCAAACTTGGCAGGTGTCAGGTTAGAGTAGTTGGTGTACACAACCACAATAAATCTGAGTTGCCTACTGAGGATTTACCGTGGGCATATCCTATGCAACCACTTACTTCAGCTGCTATGAGTGGTATAGGATTTTCTCCAGTAGGTCCAGTTGAAGGAACGTGGGTTGTTATTTCATTTAGAGATGAGCCAGAAAATCAGCATCCTATAATTATGGGAACACTTGGCGGCATACCGCAAAATGCCTCTGATGTTCAGGAAGATAATACAAGTTTAGTTTTATCTGACAGTTCTGGTGTAGCAACTAGCGGAACGCAAGCAATAACAGATCAAAACGGAAATTATACAACTTCTGGACAAGTTTCTGAAACCGAACAGTCAACTACACCAACATATACAGGTGCTAGGCATATACGAGATTTTTCTTCAGTTTCTGATGCTGGATTAGAAATAATCAAGAAATATGATGCTCTAAAACTTACGGCATATCAAAATGTTAATGGAGTTACCGCTATTGGTTACGGTAGTACCAGCATTAATGGTAAATCAGTTGCTTCAAATAGGAAGATAACTGAAGCTGATGCAAATAAAATACTTTTAGAAAATATAGAAAGTATTTACTTGCCGTCACTAAAGAGAAATGTAAGAACTTTGGTGACACAATGTATGGTAGACGCTTTGGTTAGTTTCTGTCATAATATGGGGACAAGTAATTTTAGTAGATCTACCATATTAAAAGAATTAAACGCCAGTAGATATTTGAATGCTGCTGCTGAGTTTGATCGCTGGGTTACTATTAACAACTCTGTTTCTGCTACATTAGAACGAAGACGATCAGAAGAAAAGCAGCTATTTTTAGATTGCGGTATACCAAATACTACTGGAGGTTTATCCCCTGTTAAAAAACAACAAACTCCTGTAGGTGAAACATATACAGATAGCAATGGCAATCAAGTTGTTTCAGATGGTATGGGAGATAAAACAGAACCTATGCAAGTTGGGTTCAAAGATCCTAAAGGTAAATATCCATTATATTTAAATGAACCTGATACTAATAGATTAGCTAGAAATGAAAAAATATCAGAAACGATAGTATTTAAAAAAGATTCTAGTAGAGATAAAGATGTTGCTATCGCTAACACTGATGAAACTTGGGAGCAGTCAAAAGTTCCATATAACGCCAAGTATCCATTTAACCATGTTTACTTTAGCGAATCAGGTCATGTTATGGAGTTTGACGATACGGAAAATTCTGAAAGAATACATCTCTATCACAAGGCTGGAACGTTTACTGAAATAGATGCCAACGGAACCAAAGTAACCAGAATAGTTGGCGACGGATATGAGATATTAGAACGAAATGGTTATATCCACGTATTTGGTTCTCAGCACGTTACTGTTGAGGGTGCTCAAAAAACTAAAGTAGTAAACACCTTCGACTTAGAAGTTGACGGAGCAACCACGATTAATATTCACAATGATGCTACAGTTAATATCAAAGGTAATGCTAAGATGGCTGTGGGTAAAGAGTTTGCCCTAAAAGCAAATAGCATTAAAATGGAAGCGGACACAACCATTGATATTAAATCAGGTGGTAATACTAGCATTGATTCTTCTGCTAATATGTACCTCGATGTTACTAATAATTTCTCTGTAGATTACGCACGTGGAGATTTTGGTAGTGGTTCTCAGGCAGCAGCTTCTACTGGTCTAAGTAATTCTAGTTCAGTTCTGTCACCGCAGATGCCAAGTTTTTCTAATTTAGTTGTAGTAGAAAGAT
>Ga0255751_10001153_pt1 | contig 25095 bp, 12 predicted proteins | sample 071ome_20_FD_179951 | JGI IMG/M metagenome (GOLD analysis project Ga0255751, IMG submission 179951) | Coastal salt marsh microbial communities from the Groves Creek Marsh, Skidaway Island, Georgia - 071412BT metaG (version 2) | ecosystem: Environmental > Aquatic > Marine > Intertidal zone >... | reverse complement strand
GTGCTGAGGGTTACATTTTGGAATGTTCCATTAGAATACCCCACACCAGCATTTGTGATGGTTAGACCAGCATCATATAGATCAAGAGCACCTTGTAGGGATTCGATAATACCCTTACCAGTTGCATTATCCTGTCGAATTTCAGAACCAACAACAACAGATCCGTTATTGAGATCAGAAGAAAGACCAACAGTTACCTTTTGAGGTAGAACTTCAACTGCGTTAGCAGCAAGAGCATTGCGAGCGCCAAATGTCTCCAGTTTGGGATTATAAAGTCTTAGTGTGCCAAGATTGGTGACAAACTTTGCTTTCTTAGCAACATACTTAATATCCTCAAGTTGGGCAGGAGTCCAAGTAGAAGCATTTTGAGACTTGAACAGAGAACCTAGAGAAGGTTGCTTGTTAATGATAACTTTCTCCAGTTCAGGTAGATCCTTAGTGGAAATATCCTCAGAACCAACTTCAGACACCCAAACATTGTATGCATCAGTATCTGCCTTGAGGACAAATGCATATTCACCAGGTTCTAAGAAAACAGGAGCATCAAATGTAAATGTTGTTGCCGTAGAGGCATTTGTGGAAGTAGTAACTTGTGATGGTTCTAGAGTTACAACAGAACCTGGAACTGTAGTTGTACTTGGAATTCCATTCTCAACCAGAACAATTTCTAGTTGAATAGGAACACTGGTACTCTTAGTTCCAAAGAATACATCCATAGAGGTGTAGAATACACCATTCACATCCTCAACAAAGAAAGTTTGTGCCAGAGGATCAACAGGTCTGGGACGTTGGCGTCTGTTAATTCTTGTTGTGATAACTCTCTGTGCAGAAGAGTCGAAAGGTGCCTCAGCATTACTTACAAATATACCAGGTAGAGGTTCATAAGATAGTTTTTCAGCAGAGAACTTAACAATGTTTGTACCATTGTTGAAAGATGGATTGCTGCTGGGAATATGCATAGATGCTAGAAGAGCACCATTATCATCAGAGATCAGACGAACATCAGAGATAGTTGCTTCTGCTCCACTGGTTTCCCCAACCAGTTTCATACCCTTTCTAACAAAACCATAGAATCTCTCATCCGCCTTCATGTTGAAACTTGCGGTATCGATATTCAAAACCGTAGTAGTTTCGCTGTACTGTGAAGACAGACCAACATTATCATCGTATGGATTACTGGAGAATGTTAGTGTGGGTGCATTATATGGACCACTCTTATGATCTGCTTGTGCAAGTCTAAATCTTACTCTGACGCTAGACTGCGAACCATTTGTGGATGGCATAACACCAACCACTGTTTCGCCTGTCTGGAAAGTACCAAGTGCGGGAGTAACTTCTAGAAGTTTGGGTATGGTAAACTTTCTAGTATCAGACATGTCAACATCACCAAAACTTGCAAAGAAGTTGGTTCTGGGTTTCAGTCTGGTTGCCGTAATACCAATATTTTGAGATCTTAGTCTATCGATTCTCTGAGATGTAACGATAGTTTCACTGTTGCCCCAACCACCATCAATAGTTCTAAATTCTCTAACAGTCCAATTATCCTGAGAAGGACTCAAGGACATTCTACCAGACCAAGTTACAACATCATATGGGTTAACGTTGACTAGTTTACTAGCAAAGGGTTGATTTGTGTGAGTTACCTCACTATAATCTAGGGTAACAATATTTTTATTTTTTCTGATGTTTTCAGATTGAAGGTCAGTTACATAATCTGCATCAACAGAACCATCAGCATTTTGATTTAGACCAATAATCGATTCAGAACCGATTAGTAGATTTACAGTATCATCATCAGTGCTTGCACTCATGACATTATTATCAATGTCATACTTAATTGCAGGAATTGTTGCATCAGCAACATCAAATGTCCCAAAATTATCAACCAAGAAACCAGACTTGAATCTGTTCAAACCAGTTTCGGGATCTTCAATTAGAAGATTTGCAGTATTAATTTCAAGGAGATTTAGACTTGTGTAGAACTCAAGATTCTCAATTCGCTGATCTAGTTTACCGATGTCAGACATCGTGTATCTTCTGAAGTCAGTCAGCGTGATGGTTACATCATCTTCTGCATTGAAGACATAAGGTTTGTATTGGATAGTGCCCATTTCAAATGAAGCATCACCACTACCTTGGGGAGCGATAGGATTTAGAGAAGGAATACCCTTAGTTACACTAATCGATGCATCTGGATTTAGAGCAATCTTATCAACTCTTCCAAGATAGTGACTATAATCAAAGGTAATGTTTTCACCAGAAACAACCACGTTTGCTACAGATTGACCACTGCCAGCAAAGTTTCTTGAGGTAAACTCAAAGGGGGAGTTGTTACCAGTATATGCAGAAACCCTAGGTCTTAGATCAATAACATCAGTATTTCTACGTCCGCCGAAGGATGGAACATCCTTAGAATAACTGGTTTGTTCGTAAGAATTCTTCGTAAAGAATGCGCCAGTATCACCAGAATCAACAGTGTAGTTATCGAAGAATACTCTGATCTGTCTAGATGGAGCAGGAGCAGCATTCTTACGAACTAGTCTACCAAAATCATAGAACTCTAGTCTCTGACCATTGTCTAGGTTGAAGTCATCTGCAATATTTTGATCACCTGCATTAATAGAAGAAATGATTGCATGAACGCCAGATTGTTGGAACTTAACTCTTTCAGCAACTTCAAAGGATTCCTGATTTTTACCAACATAACGCAGAGTTGTTGTACCATCCTTCTCTAGAATGATGCCAGAAGCGCCAGATGTCTCACCAACAAATGCCTCACCGACAATTGTATCAGCATTATTGCTAGATGGTCCATCAAAAGAAGAGAAAGTGATAGAAGGAATTGTGGGTGCAGAAGTTGTAGAAGACTCAAATACTGCGTGAACTCTTACAATATCAGGAAGATTTAGAGAGATCTCTCTATCTTGAACTCTAGTACCATAAATCGTATTATAAGTTAGACCATCCTGAGTTGCAGTTGTGACACCAGAGGATTGATCTCTAGAACCCGAAACAGTAATAGAAGAGCACTTATTCAGCAATTTGCCTTTATGACTAATCTTGCTGGTTTGCTGTGTAGTAATTACCTTTACATTCGATGCAGATGATTTGCTTAGACCATCAAATACTACGGATTTACCTGCACCAACGATCCTCATCTGATCGCTTGTAAGAGGTTCTACAGTTCCATCAGCATACGAAATAACATATCTTTCTTCATCGAATGGTGCATATACAAAATCAGAACCAGTCAAAGAATCTAGATTTAGAGTACCATCAGCGACCGTTTCATTTGTATACTCTTTTCTAATGAATAGATCTGAGTTGGTTAGATCAACATTGGAAATATACTCATTTGGCATTGCAGAGTACAAATATCCAGAATTAGGACTTACGACTCTCAAACCTACAACCGAAAGGCCGCTTAGAGTTGCACTTGATGCAGGAAGACCGCCATGAGAAACACCAATGACACTGGTTGTTGCTTCAACAGTAACATTATTTGTTGCAACTGCAGTAACTCTATTGTAAATGATTGAAGAAATGCCAACATTAGTATATGCAATAATATCGCCAACTTTGGCATTTAATTGCCAACCATTATTCTGACTGGTAATTGTGGAGATTGCAGATGCACCAGATCCTGGAGTAATATTAAATGCTTGTGCTCCGAAAGAATGAAGTGTGCTCAGTCTAAAATCAGCAGCAAATGTAGTAATACCAGATTCGGATCTGATAGATTTGGCATCTGTCAGACTATGTGCGGTGACAGTGCTAATAACCCTACCATTATTGACACCATTGACAATGATCTGCTCATCGGCAAGGAAAGTTCCTACAGTGTCCTGTAGAGTTAGTGTTGCCCCATTTCTAGACCTTAGGAAACCCCTAGCACCGCTGTTTTTACCTTCAATAAGTGCAGGAGCATCAATTACCAACTCTTGATTTAGTGTAAGATCAGTAAATGTCTGAACATCAAACAATGCTAGTTCAAATACGGAAGCATCATCTGCATAAGCGGCATTTTGAAGTTTATAATCATAAACTCTAGCAACACCGATGCTAGAACCAGGAGTACCATCTTGATCGGTGCCTAGTCTTTCGTCGCGCAGATCTACGGTAAGAGTTGTACCGATACCAACAGAGGCAGCACCATAAACATTATTAACACGGAAAATATTCCCTGTCTCAAAAGGAATGGCAGCACTCTTTACTGTTCTTGTGGTTCTTGGTTTTTCAATGTCAACAAATTGGTTACCTACCAATTCAGTTTCATAACCTTTGATATATGCTTTGCCAGGACTGACCTGTGCTAGCATCAGGTCTTCGGATGGTGTATTTCCTTGGATTGTAGTCTCTTCTGGGAAAAATACGCCAAAATTATCGTATCTATTGTTTAGAGATTCTTTAGGATTAACCTGGAACTTATTAATATAGTAATTTCCAGACTCATCATAAGTTCTTCTTGCTAGTTCATCAGAAATGATGCTATACTGAGTCTTGTTATTGAGTTTTATTACCTCACCATTTCTAATGGTGACTAGTTCAATGAAATTTTCGTCTCTATAATCGTCAATCTCTTTTTTAATTAGACCCAAAGAAAGTTTGAATCTATCTGCGCCAGGAGCAGTATAGTTATTAAATCCTTGAGCGTTATCATACAGAGTGTTATCATCAATCGCAGTAACAATCTCTTCGGTTACAAAGAAACCAACTCTGTACGAGGTATCATTTGCATAAGGATCTAGTACAAGTGTTGTAGAAGGTACACTGACAAAATACCCCCTTACAAAGAAAACACCCTCATCTACAGTGACAGCAGAACCAATCGAAGTCGCTTCAGCGGTAATACAGGAAGCAACTTCAGTGCCAACTGTAAATGTAGTAAAGTTCTCAGTGAACTGTTCATTCGTGATTAGTGTCTCACCATCTAGAAATACACTAGATGTAAAATCTGTAGCAGACTTTCTATATTTGATGAATAGTGTAGTACCCTTTGTTGTGGGGTCATTAGAGGAAAGAACTGCCTTTACGATTGCGGTAATACCTGATGTTTTACCTCTAATCTCCCTACCGACAAGTCCCATATAGTAGGATTCAACGTCTGCCCCAAAAAACGTTGAATTTACAACTACTGATGTGTAAGAATTATCATACGCGACAGATCCAGGTAGGACAACAGATCCTTCCTTGAAGATGTGCTTACCAAACTTTTCTACTTGATCCTGAAGGATCGATTGTAGATTGTTTAGTTCTCGCGCTTGAACTGGGGTGCCTGCCTTAAAAAGAACTTGGAAATAGTTCTTTGAGGAGTCAAAATCATCATAATATGGTGTGATGTTGAAGTTGGTGTTCTGGGGCATCGTATTAGAACTCTAAAACAATCTTGATATCTTCTCGTTGGTTTTGCGACCTGGTAATTTCCGCTCTGTTATCAATGTAAACAATGTCACCTGAGTATTTTTTAAATTCAGGAGAGGCAAGACCATTAGTTACGGTTCTACCAAAATAATAAACACGAGAGTTGACAGTTGTGGATAGTCCAGTAAACGTAGTTTCAATACCAACAGACGCAGTACCTGTAGTTGTTGTAACTGTAACGTTTGTAGAACCCCCGCTACCAGGAGTGCTAGTAAATCTATTTAGTGTGTATCCATAGGTGGGTGTTCCAGTTGCAACATCCCTATCTTGCCAGTATGATAGAATTTTGGTGGTGCTATCATAATTAACAATCTTACCGATTGCAGTTGATCCAACACCAATAGTTTGGGTAAGATCACCATCAATCTGAACTGATAGATTTTCAGAAGTTGCACCAGTTAATCTGAGTGCATATGTAGTGTTTAGGGTGGATTGTGTCTGAATTGTATTAGAACCTGGTTGTGTGGGGTTCTTCAGAATACCGATTTGTGCGAATTGGTTCCCTACAAAAAAGTCGGGGTTCGATGCATCGGTATTTTCAAGTCGTGCATAGAGAAGTGCTCTGAAAGCACCAAGTTCTCTGTAAACGTCATAACCGTGACCACCAGGGGGTGGAATGATGACATCAAACACTGCACCACTACCAGTGACAACACTATCAAGATCAAGTGTTGCAAACGTATATCCAGAACCACCGTTAGTAACAGTAACACTTGTGGGTTTACCGTTGGTGAAAAATACCGCTGCGGTGGCACCAAAACCATCACCTTTAACAGGTACGTTTTCCTTTAGACCACTAAATTGATAAGAGGCAGCAGATGTATCATTAATTGTAATGACACTAATTTTACCATCTACAGAAGCATTTTTGACATCAGATCCAGTTGCCGTTGTAGATCCCCAGTCTTCAGGAACTGGAACATAATCAACGCTATCAAATTTGATAATATCGCTAGGACTAATAGTATAAAGATATTTCCAAATATAACCGTCAGATTCTAGTCTTGGTTCTAGATCGGTGTGAACTGGTTCTTCAGTGGAGAAAGTACCATTCCCACTGTTTGCGGGCGAAGCACCATTATAAAGACACTCATAAACTCTAAAGTCGGAGTTTACAACATAATAGTTTGCACTGTACAAATTGGTTGAACTGGTCTGGGGAGACAAATTCGTTACACTGTAATCATGACGATACATCTCATAGATACTGCCTGAAGACCAATCAAGTTTTCTGACAACCCTTTTTACGTCAGAGGGCGTCAATTTTTTAGCAGCAAGACAATTATCAAAGATATTGTTGTAATTATCAAAGTTATCAATTGGGGAAGGAGTATTACTATTCCAGTCACCATCGGTTGCCGTGGCATCTGGCAAACCAACAAAAACATAGTAACTATTGTCAGAAGTCGAAACGCCACTGACAAAATTTGCACAGTTCAAAATTTTAATTTGGTCAGTAATTATTGCGGGCATTTTTAGACAATTTTTTTTCTATTTAGGGTTGATTGCGTAAGGGTCTGGTTTTACCTTACCGTGGTGTTCAAACCATCTATTGGTATAGTCATTAATATTCGCACAAATATCGTCACGTACTTCTACAGGAATGGAAAGTAAGAAACTATTAGTGCTATATCTAACACCACTTTTAATTGGGGTAACTTCATGAACCCAGAAATAATCTGCTGGCCATATCATCATTTCGCCACGTTTTAAACGGACGCTATGTTGACCATTAAAAAACTTAAAAACCCCGCCAGTATACTCTTCATTTAGATTAAATGTTACGCTTCCGTAACCAAAAGCATCATGATCTGTATGTGGGTGAATTTTACCCCCAACACTATATTTAAGCAGTCTATAAACGTGGGAATACATCAACGATTCCCTCAAACCTGACATATGAAAAGCACCAAATCGATCTAGGTAATCTAGATATTGATTTACTGCCTGTTCAGTTTTTCTGAACATCAAATCACCTGCTTCAGTACCAAGTTGTAGTACTACTCTACTAAACGTTGAATAAGTATCTATACCTGTGGTAGAATCTGGACAATGTTCTAAATCACTTTCACTTGCTCTAGATTCATACTCCTCTATAAGAAATTGACATTCATCTTTTGACAAAAATTTCGGAACTCGATAAATGAGATCCGTCATCTTAAACTTCATGGCAATACGTGCGATCTTATAATAGAGGGTGCAGTAGAGAGACCAGTCAATCCATTGTTTGTGTTGACATTAAATTCTTTTCCATTAGTAGGTCTGGAAACTTGGAACTTTGCCCAAGAGAATTCGCCAAAACTTGTACCAATACCAGATGTCATCCCTGATGTATTTACACCATGATCTGTAGCAACTTTTGTGTGTACTCTGACAGTTGAAATGGCACCCGCAGTTATATACTCATAATGAGCGACTTGGAAGACACCATCAAGATTTTCTGTAGAAATACCGATAACAGCATCATCACGATCAAGAGCAGTTACGCCAGCACCAACGTTAGTTCTGGACAAAATAAAGTAATCGTGAGTCGCAATACCAGATCTAGTAAGATTACCCAATGATCCATCTCGGATTGGAGAATCGAGGGGAATAAAGAAATCTAATTGTAGACCTGTTGCAGTGGTTCCAACACCAGTGATAATACCAAAATCGCCAGATACAGCAACACCCTTTCTAGTTTCAATTCTTGCTGGTGGTGCGTCAATAAACACAACAGGTGCATCGGAGAAAGTATAACCTGCACCAGGATTAGTAAATACAAAATCGGTGACTGTACCTGCTGCAGAAACGCCAGCAGTAACAATGGCAGTTGTACCAATACCTGGTCCTGCAATGACAACCGTAGGCGCTTTCCAGAAACCTGCACCAGGATTAGACAGTGTGATACTTGCAACTGTACCGAACCCAGAAATTGTTGCAGTACCAATCGCCGCTTGACGGGTTACAAATTCACTATCAATAATTTTAATATCAAACTCAGATATATCTGGTTGTTCTACTTTTTCAAATAGAAGATCCGCATTTTGTGCATATAGATGACTTGTTGTTGTTCCAACATTCTGAATAATTCTGGTAGTTGGATTAATCCTGGATTTGTAAATATCTCTCGCCTTACTGATAATTTCACCACCAACGATAACATCATTTTGCTGTTTGTACCAGTTAATAGGTCTCAGCGGATTAGTTACCGATGAGATACCAACACCAGCATACAGTGGGGTATTTAATGTAACAGTATCTTCAATACTACTAATATATCTTTCATCCTGAGTTACGGGAAGAGTCTTATTAGTGGATTTTTCAATTACTACCGTATCGCCAGGTTTAATGGTCTGTGGTTCTGTTCTTTCTTCAACGTCGGCATCAGTACCAATATAAACAAAGATCTGCATCTGAGACCCTTGTACGGGTGCCTCACTGAAGATTAATTCATTACCACCATTGAACTGATACGAAACACCAGGTTCCTGCAGAACATCGTTCAGGAAAATGACCAAATGAGAATCTAATTCAACAGAAGAACCTGGTTCTTTTTCAATATTATAAACTCTCTGAACTCCCGCTGTAGTCTCCTTAAGTGTAAAGATTCTAGATCCGCCATCAAATTCACTGGACAAATCATCCAACAACTTTAACTTACCAGGAGTCCAACCTGAAAAAGTATCATCCTGTACTTCAGTAACTGTTAATTTAAAGGGGATGAAATCAGCACCAGCATTACTATCTGTCTTCATACCAACAACGGTCAATTCATCACCGACACGATAGTTATAACCCGTGTTGCTAAATTTAAAGTCATTGACACTAGATCCAATGCCAACAGTAGCAACAACGGAAGCACCGATGCCAGTCAAACTTCCTTCCAAAGACATATCATCGTAAGGAAGTGGGAATTGGAAGACAGGTTCGGGTTCTTTACCATTCCCCCATGTATATCCTGTACCAGGACTGGTAATAATTACAGAACTTGCATCAATATATCCATCAACAACTGTAAATGTACCCTCTGCTCCAGTTCCTAAACCAGATTTGGAGTTAAATTGAATCTGATATGTATTATCTCTATAACCAGATCCTGTATAAGCAATAGAGACGCTTGCTACCGTACCCAATCCAGATACAATCGCAGTACCAACACCTGCATATTGAGGTTGATATCCTGTTCCAGGGGTAGATGCAACAGATACAATAATACCCCTTCTAGGAACAGCATTTTGATTTACTTCGTAATGACTAGTGATGTAAGTTCCTGCTAAGTTTTTAGCACCAGTAAAAGTAATTGAAGTTGCTGCTCCAACCTCATCAAAATCATAATCAATAGTGGGTCTTTGGAAGATACCATTGATCAAAATAATTCCATTATCCGTTGCCATACCAACAGTATTAATACCATTACTCTTAACACTGAAAGTAGTAGCAGCACCAGTGAATTCACCAGAAATATCGTCAATCAGTAGATTTGTCGTATAATCGGATCTAATGAAAAAGCGCCCGTTAAACTTACTTTCTGAAGGAAATTCGCCATCAACAATTAAAACATGTGTACCAACACCAACATTGGCAAGTTGAATCGTATTAATACCCGCTAAGGCATCACCCCTATCCGTAGTAAAACCAAAGTTATTTGGATAGTTTCTGATCAGGAAATAGTCTGTATTATTTTCTAGTGGTTGTGGTGGAAAACCAGAAAGTAGTTTTACCCCAGTCCCTTGTTGGAAAGCATCATTTTTAAATGTAAAACTATTCGTAGCGGCATCAAAGAAATCTGATTTAATTCCAATTTGAGCACCTTGCCATCCGATAGGCAAGTCAGAAAATGTCAGTACATCACCGTCAATATTATAGTTACCATTGAGAAGAGTTGCTGTAATTGGTACAGAGTGATTTAATCTTGTGGTGTTTACCCAAGCACGATCGACGAGTAGTTTATTTTCGGAGTTTGCATATCCAATAGTTCTAACTCGTAGAATTTCATCACCAATACGAATCAGTCCGTTGGGTTTGATATTACTAACATCATCAAGATCAACCTCAGTATTTGAAATATAATAAGCAGTGGTAGTATGTGCGCTATCAGTAATAGGTGCTTGAACAACACCATCTAGAGAAATGATGGACCTAGTATTTTCCTTGATTGATTTTAATGAATGTGTTGTACCAATTCCAACACTAGTGAATGTGATATAATCATCATTCAATGCATAGGTTCTACCCGCCGCAACTCTGATCTTATTTTCTGCTACCTTAATTGCAAAAACTGATGATGGTAGAAAATCTGTACCACCAACACCAGGACTGCTACTATCGATGCGAATCTCATTACCTGCTGTGGGCAAGTTAGCACTATAAATGAGTTCCTCACCAGTAACCATATAATGCTGGGGGATTTTAATGATATTCTCAGTAACATCTACCACATCAGAGTTTGATGCATCAAACTCTTTCCTGAACACGGGAAATCCCTCATGTTTCAGTTTAAAAGAGTAATTTACATTGTCTCCAAGAGCATTGAACTTCTTGTTGGTAGATCTTAGTTCAAATCCCGCCATTATAGTTTCTAGATATTTAGGTTACAGTTCGACGACCGCATTTAAGGCAGCATCATCTGGGTTATTAATACGAATGCTACTTACCCTTACCACATACTCTTTGTTTGCCTTGGGCAGGAACTGGAGGATAACATTCTCATCAGCGGTGTACGCAACAGTAGTATTATCCATGTCACGCTTAGGTTCAGATGCGTCAGTAGTAACTGAATTATATTTATTGACACTCACACCATGATCATTTGCGGCAGTTGTAACGATAAACACTGCATATTGATTATCAGTTACATTTTCAACTTCAACATGACTCTTAGTTGCTTTATAATGACTTGATGGCATTGCCGTAATAGATGTAATGCCAGGACTACCGCTAGATGGAATATTAACTCTATCAGTGATTAGATCCACGTCACCAACTGGAAGACTACTAATACCAGCAGAAGGAACTGTAGTTCCAACTCCAACAGCAGTTGTGAAAACGGACATTGTTACGCCCAATCCTGCCTGCGGAATAAAGGTTGGTAGAATCTCAGTAGTTCCATTCATATCAATGAAGCATGTGCCCAAAGAACCACTATTAATATCAGAGTAAACAGATTGGAAAGCAGTTTCACCAACACCTAGGAAGGTAACTTCCTTGACTTGAGTAATCCCATTTGTAGAAATGCCCGCAAATACTGAGGTGCCGCTTCTGTAATCTGCTGTACTAAACCTGCCAAATACATGAGATGTAGATGGATCTGCAGATGTGATTTCGGATGTAATACCAATCTTTGTGGTGTTACCGTATGACGTAGACCCAACTCCAACAATGCCGTCAATCGTTTCTCTATAATCGTTGATGAAATAATCATAGAAGGGATTATTAGGAACAAATCTAACACTATAATAGTTAGACTCCTGAATAACTTCAAAATCACCAATATCAAGATCTTCAATAAGATCGGAATATGAAGTATTCATGACATCGTTTCTATCAAATGTAACCATCAGTTCACCGTACTTACTATTGTAAGTACTAACACCAGCAGTATTAGAGATGGCGATAGAGAGATGATATTTAACAGAGCGATTAGTTGGAATACCGACAGTATTAATTCTATCAAGTTCAATAAATGCATCAGGATATTTCAGTGTGTCACTGAAAAATTCTGGGGAGATGTCATCAAAAGAATATGCTCTACTACCAATAATTTTGATGCTATCACCAAATCTGGTAGAATTGAATGTGATTTCATCAGATGCGGTGTTATTATTCTTCAAGTTTTCACTTACTAGATCATAATGATTTTCCGCAAATACTCTTGCCTCATTAGTTGTGATAATAACAGTTCTAGATGTACTCAGGGCATTGGGAGTCATGGCACTGGAAATGCCAAGACTATCTGAAGCGATGAGCATATCACCAAACTTCTCAAAACCAGTAGTATGTGCTAGAGAATCAACAGGTTCACCCCAACTTGCAATACCTACCCTACTCTTGACAGAGTAAGAGAAGTTCTGATAGTAATCATTATCAGCAACACGCTCAAAGAACTCATTAGTTTTACCTGTGTTTGTGAGCCAGTCATTTGCAGTTAGTTTGGTAGCACTGACGCTGAAATAACCTTCACTACTATTAATTTTGGAGATAATTCCTTTGGAATTAGACTCTTTACCATAAAGGTAATTACCAGTACTTAGACCAGAAATAGACTCAAGACCAATGTCTCTGACATAGTTAGAATCAGAGTCTGAAACTTTATGTTCGACAGTACCATTAGTTACAGTTTCACCTGGGATGAAAGATGCCTCTTTCAAATTCAATGTAAATGTTGGTAGATTCTTAACGTTTGATACTGTAGCGGTTTGACTTACGGAAGTGAGAATTCCTGGATTGGAAGGAGCATCATATGTAATAGTCGCTTGATTTCTCTTACTGAAATTAGTATTAACGCCAGTTAGTGTAAAGTATGTAAAGTCATAATCTTCAGAGTTATATCCATCGCCACTACCAGCATTAATTACTGCATTTTCAACAAAGACTTGATCGCCAACTGCAAATGGTAGTGGATTGTCCGTAGTGAATCCTGATAGAGGGGTCTCTAGAGTAAGAATCAAACTACCAGAAGAGTATGTACCAGTGATAATACCAACACCATTGGTATTATTAACGGGGATAATTCTGTTTCCTGCAAAACTGAAGTTGTTTCCACCATCAACGACAGTCACTGAATTTACCGAAGAACTTCTCATATTCGCTTTTAGCGATGCAGAGGTATTCTTTGTTTTGGTAATATCATTAAATACGATCAAATCTGGAGCAGACAAATACTTACCACCAGTTGTAACAACACCAACCGAAGAAATATAATAACTATCGGATAAAGTTACAATCTGAGGTAGATTTGCATATGGTCTCAGTGTAGGATCGGAGGGATAGTTAATGCCATATTTAAAGATATCCGCAGACTCAATATGCTCTGCTTTCAGACTGATTGCCTTCAGAGACGCGCCAGTGCCCGTTGTAGAGGCAACAGAGACCGTTGGAAGGACCGTATAGTTCCTACCACCGTCTTTGATTTGAATGCTGCTGATGGGTCCTCTAGTGACCTTAGAGAGCGAGTCATAAGTTCTTAGAACTGGATCGGAACTGTATCCAACTCTTTCGGGTAGATCAAAAATATTATAACCGAAAGTAGTGTCTGTAATCGTGGTAATTGCCACCTTACCAGAAAACTTACTATCACTTACAATGATTTTATTGAAATCTACAATATTAGTGTCTACGTTAACAACTTTATTACTAATATCACTTTCAAATCTATAATAAAGTTCATCGGGAACATCTTTAGAGAAGGTGATTGTTGTAATTCCAGAACCGTTCTGCTTTACTTCTATTGTTGTAGAACCACTACCAACAAACTGATTGGTGAATTTGTTGTCTCGATAGAATTTCACATGCAAATTGCTCATAGTAGTGCTAGTACTAATGAACTCTAAATTATCTCCTCTAGTGACAAACAGTGGTGGGTTAATGCTGGACCCAATACTTACCTTTCTCGAATCGGTAGAATATGTTGTATAGACGGCACTAGTTGCCGAAGAAACAACATTCATCTTGACTTGATCATTTAATTGAAGTCCGTGATTACCAACGGTAGTAACTTCAACATCAACTTTTCTTAGGTTACCAGTTACAACATCCCTTCTCGATCTAAAGAAGTGTGTGCTGCCAACACCAACTGTGGAGAAGAACAGACGGTCTGTTACAGAATTAATGCCTGCTTTAGTAGTTACTAGACCAACAAGATCACTGCCGACTTTAACGATGTACAAATCATCTGGCATATTAGTAGTAGTACTACCGTCATAAGAAATAACAATCTTATCTCCGCCATTTGCGCTATAACCAACGTATTCACCGTGTGCAAAACTATGGTCAGGAAGTCTAATGGTTCTGGTAGGAATAAATGCGGTTGCAATACCCCCATTGCCCATATAGGACACGGTGGAACCGATACCAACTCCATAAGATAGTCCTAGACCAACACTTTGAGAAGGGTCAAAGAAAACAATACTATCTGTGGGAGGAGTAGTTCCAGGTAGATTTTTCTTACTGTAAGTGAACTTTTTCTCTTGTCTAGTAATTACAGAACCTGTGGCATGTGTTGCCTTAGAAGTTCCATTTACTGCACGCTCTACTCTCAGAATGTTGTTGTCAATATCCTTGTTGACAACACGCATATCTTCATGGTCGATGCGAATGATGTCGTCAATATCAAAAATATTAAGAGAGTCGGAGATCGTAATTTCATCAACATTCAGTACACTTTGCATAGAAGTAGTCAAACCAGATGTGGTTAGACCGACTTTTACGCGGAAGATTCCCTCATACCCACTATAAGTAGCGGAAGAGATGCCACTAATTTTCACATATTCCGCGTTCTTTAACCCATGAGGTGCGGAAGTATGAACACCAGTGACGGTATCGCGATCAGAAGAGAAGACAATATTCTCTAGATTAGTTACTGTAGAAGTAATCGTACTAATTTGATTACCAGTAACACTTTCAACAACAGCGATTGCACCAAATCCACTTTCACCGCCCGTGAAAGTTAATTTATCACCAACATTATATTCGATACCAGACTGCAGAATCGCAACGTCATTAATGATACCTTTAGTTAATCCAGTAATTTTTGCAACTTTAGTTGAGGGATTAACCTGCTCCAAGAACTCATAACCATCAGATAACTTATAACGATAAGTATTCTTGGTAAGTTGAAGTTTACTTACATCATCATTCTGGTCTAATCTATCTACAAAGTTATCTGGATTAGCATAGTAGTTCAGAGAAGGACCGACAACATAGGGATAAACGGGTTTTCTAGACCTGTAGAATGGATCATTAGTATCAGAAATGATCGCAGATTCTACCAAAGCAAAATATGCATAGACTCCATTAGGATATTCTGGTGTAACACAGAATCTACCATTGTATTGATCAAGGTCGCCACTTCCAGGAATATAAGTAAAATCCTCTATAAACATACCCGCTTTGAAGGTTGCCGTTGGAGGACCACCATTTCTACTGCCAGTAATCTTACTATAACTAGACTCTAGGTATTTTACACCACCAGTACCATTGGGATTTGCAAATCCTCTAGGACCATAGATTGGAGATCCATCATACGCCCAACCAATAATTTTTGAGTGCGTGGTATCAGTGATTTCATCTCCATTCGCATCTCTAGAAAGATCTGATAAAGACTCTCTAAGTTTTCTGGGTGCATAATAAGAAACAACAGGCAGTTCTTTACCATCTACTCTTTCACCGACTGGGAAAAGATCGTCGGTAGAAGTATAATCATAATTCTTGCTGACGGGGTTGATGCTCCACTCTTCCAAATCAGTCAAGAAAACCGCCCCAGAACCCCTCACAGAGGCGCTAAGTTCAGTTCCAAGGGTAGAGTACCCAATACCCGTTTTAGCGACTGTAGCGGCGGTTATAACGCCATTCTCAATGGTGGGAACGATCTCTGCTCCAGTGCCGATACCAGTAACTGTAATAACGGTTGTAGAGAAGTAATTTTTACCGCCATTAGCAACGTTAACACTAGTGATGCGTCCATTATTGATCACTGGTCTGAGAACGGCATTCTCACCAGTCACAACATTCACTTCTGGTCTATGATAGTCATCAATAATTAGAGAACCCCAACCAGATCCTTCTTGACCATATACAACATGAGTTCCAACAATCTTACCAGATGCCAAAACTTCTACAGTTGCATTGGCGGTTGTAATACCCTGTCTACCCTTAAGTGTCGCAACAATTGGTGGGTGATAGAGGTGATGAGTACCAACACCAACAGATACTAGATCTACGGTTGTAGACAGATCTGTCGAAATTGACAACCTGAGGTTATCTTTATCTACTATTTTAATGTAATAATCAACGGTAGTGGATAGACCACTAATAACAGTACCCTTAGAAGTATAGTTTACGATATCACTATTTTGATATCCATGATCTTGGATTTTAATTGTATTAGTAAAAGTATTAACGCCTACTGGTCCAAAGGTAACTTCGTGGTTTGCATATCCAGAACCACCATTCACAACAACGATGCTGTCAACTACATTTCTAGTAGCAACTGTTTCAAAAGTATGGTCACCAATACCGTTTGTTGTGATGCCAATAAAGTTAGTGCCTAATTGAGCATCTGCCAAAGATGCCGCAAGTTTGATACTGTAGTCGTTCTCTTTAATGACGTAATAAGTAGCACCACTAACTAACTGCTCAGCAGTACCAATACCGATCTGTTTATTGCCCAGAGAATTATATACGATTTTCTCGTAATTCTTGAACTCGTGGGTTTCGGGGAAGGTAAATGTATCTGTAGCAGTATTAACAACACCACCAGTGGAAGTAGAGTCAAAGGTGATTTTTTTATGTACGGACTTCATTCGTACATCGCCAATGAAACCCTTACCATTGCCGCCCTGAAGCGTTAGTTTGGGCACTTCTAGATAATCTACACCTGGAGTTAAAACACGCAGTTCAGAGATGCTTCCAAGGACGTGTGGGATGATGGATGCACCAAGACCAGTATGACCAGTTTGGGTTACAGAAAGTCTAGGTCTATTGTGGATACCATAATCAGATCCACCATTCAGTACATTGACTTTTGTGATTGGTCCGTAGTAGACTTTGTTATCAGATTTTGGCGTAGAAATTTCGATGCCGTTCAAAAACAGACCAACACTATCGCCCTGAATAAACTCTTGTCTTTCAGATCCAAATGTTTGTTTTTTGGGGAAACTCTTAATTTGATGTTGTGGTTGAATACCCTTACCGTAGAATTCCTTAGGAGTCAACTTATAATTTCTTGCCCCTAAAGATGAAGCGTCTACTTCACCATAAACATTAACATACTGACCCTTTCGTGCCGCAGATGGGGAAATGGCAAGATACAGGTTATCACCATTAACCTTCTTTACAACATAAGATCTACCCGTTTCAAGACCAGCAGCACCTTTTGTTGCATCAGATGGTGAATAAACAACTTCATCACCATCAAAGAACCCGTGGTTAGTCAAAGAAATCTGGGCACTAATTCCAGTCACACCAGAGTTATTGAAAGTTCTTACTCTCTTTGTTACTGTGATATCATAACTTGGTAGACCTGTAGTAGCGACATATACATCATTTTTTGTGTTGTAAATGTCTTGGATATTAGTAGTGTATTGATTCAAATAACCGTTTGCACTACTAAATGCAAACTTAATTTTTCTTCTGATGTAATACTTGGTAACACCAGTAGCGTCTAGTACAGAACCGCCAATAACAGTAGTAGTTGCGGGACCACCATTACCAGAAACAGTAAATTCAAGTTCTGCGCCTGTGCTGCTATCAATAACAAGAATCTTATCTCCAATCATCAAGAAGTGATCAGAACTACACTCCAGTCGATATTGATTCGATCCAAGACTTATAACTCTGTTTACATTACTTCTGGTGGGGATATTTTCAAGCCAAGAAGTGAAATGTAATCCTTGTTCGTTAGAACCAAACCCCTTAACTCCAAATGTATCTCCTTTCTTCTGAGCATCCGCATCAGAATAGAACTGGTCAAGAACACCAGTCAATCTAAACTTTTGAACACTTACACCATCATCAACAGTCAGACTGTCAAAAGAAAATATTTCCGTAGTTGCATCAGATGTTGTTGTAATTCCAGAACACCCGAAAAACTGATTGTAACTCTTTGAGGTATAAGTTACTTCTTCGGTATTGAGTAGAATTGATCCAGAAGTACTAAAACCAACAGTAGAATCAACTGTGATGACAGTTGCACCAACTGCAACAGGACTAGTAACCCTTGTTATGCCGTTCTGAACAAAGATCCCTTCAATATTCTCTTCATTTGTAAAGATCTTATAATAAATTGGTCCATTAGGAATTCTAACGGAGTCAAATGCAGAAATTGGGCAAGATGCGCCTGTAGAACTCTGTGTAATGGACTTACCGATCAGAGTTGCCGTTGTGATACCTGCATCATTGTCAGATCTTGCAATAAGAACGGTCTTCTTATCCCATTTTGCTTCAGATGGTCTAAAAAGAAAATCCTGTGGTCTAATTATAGACGCATCTTCGTTGTAGAGTACGCGGAAAAGGATTCTGAACGCTTCTTCTGTACCTTTTGTGCGATAAAAGTCCTTTACTTGACGAATAAAGTTAGATCTGCTAACATTCTCATTAAAATCTCTGTCTTCAAACCCAGGAGAAAAGAGTTCTTTAGTCTTTTTAAAGAACTCTTGCAGGAAAAGACTACTTAGATTAGTTACAGTGCTTAATCCAGCGTGAAAAGATGCTGAAGTTTCAGAAAATACTAGAGACTGAGGATCGTTAGTCTTGTGGTAGTTAGAAATACCACTAAAACCACGAACACATCCAGTAAACGAGTTTGTAGTAATCCCCGTGTACGTAATAATCTCGTCACCAATCTTCAGTAGACCATATTTCTGAGGCCAACCATCAGTAGAGTCAACATACACTACATCATCAAACTGTCCTAAGTCAGATGATGAAAGATTTGTAGATTTTGTTAAATTGACATTGTTTAGAAAGTCTAGATTTTTATAATCCTGCAGACTCTCGGCAATATCAATTACACCCCCCTGGAATTCCTGGGAGATGTAATATTGACGCATGAAATCGACAAATTCAGGATTATCATTTACGATAAAATCAGGAATCTGATTATCAATTACTTCATTGACTTGAACTCTGTTGATGGAGGTGTCGATCATCTCTTATCTTACTATCGTTCCGTTAGAATAACTGGATTGGGACTCAAAAGTAGTGCCAGATACATTTGCACCAGATGCAATCAAATCTTTTCTCATATAGATGTTGCTATTTGCAATATCCAGTTGAAGATACAATTCTTTTCTGGCAACAACATCATTAGAAAGTGGAACTGCTTCAACTTCAATGACGTTGTTTGGTTTAGCGGTGCTGATTATATTTAACGTATTCAAAAGGATCTCACCTTTTTCGTAATTAACGGAACCAATATTGTTAATCATAATCACCATTTCACCGTTCAGAATTTTAAATAGGAACAATGCTCCAGTTTTTACACCTTGCTGAACGGGGGCAGATGCCGCAAGAGCACCTTGCGTAGTTAGTGTTGCACCAATATTGTTAGGAACGATAGAATCACTAATATAAACAGTATCGTTGGGGAACTCAGCAATCGTGAACCCAGAAGACTTAATATTGTGTCTTGGTTTCTGTCTGTAGAATTCATTGTCAAAACATAGTTCATAAGCAGCATTTTGAGCAATTGCTGCTACCATATTTCTTCTAATCTTAACATGTGTAATGTTAGAAGTGATCGATGTGGAAACATCATCAATGAGACCGATCGTCTTACTATATCTAAAGCGACCACCAAACCTATTCACTTCATTACTAGACGCATATTGACTCAAAGAGTAGTTAATATTACTCTTTAGAGTGTCTACATCACCCGTATAGTTGGGATCGTAGTAAACATAAGAGTCAAGTTCTACATACAAATACTTAATATCGATGAGTTGAGGTACAATTCCTGCAACAGAGTAACTTTTTAGACTCTGAACGATATTATCTTTGGTCGATTTTGACAAAAATGTGCCATTTCTGGGTTTTACTGCCAAAAATACGCGCCCATATTGGGGAGGATCTAGTTCTTCTCCGCCATAAGCAGTAACAGAGTCAATATTTGGGTACAATGTAGGCAGAATCGCCTCATAATCGGACGCTGTGACCGCTCTGTACTGCGAGGAATAGAGTCTTGGAGCATAAGTCTTGATAGATGACACAGACTCGATGTCATCGCCGTTAGATGCGGGTGTTACTGCGGTAGGAGTAGCGACAAATGACGTAATTGTTGCCCCATCTTGGTCATTAATGATGCCAGAGAACGTAAAATTACTAACTCCATTCGATTCTTTTCCGTTTGTGACAATGTAACTAACTGTCACATAGTTATTATTTTGCAATTTCTTGCCAAAAACACCATCACCGAACAAAAGTTCGTACTTTTCGTCGGTTGTTTCTTGAATTAGGTACGTATTTGACGTAGAATTGATGCCAATAATGTTGTCAACCAGTCTAAAAGAGGTAGAAGTCGTACTTGCTTGAGTATCTTTGACTTTTACGCGGATTGTGGAGGTGTCAATATTGGCATTTGGTAGTACAAAACGCTGATTTGGTTGCGAAGTGTCTACAACAAAGTTTTGAATGATGAAATTACCTTGGTAAATGTTCAAATTACCCAAGGCAGTACTATTACTTGCGCTAATTGTGATCTCTTCGGGTACAGAAAATACGTAATTGGCGTCAACGGCGTTACCAAGCGCCACAATTCCTGGTTGAATCGCCACTAAAGACGTATCAGAAGAGATACCTGCAATAGAAAGGTTAATATTTGCGACTGCAGCACGCTTTGAACGGGGTACATACCCAATATTACGCGCCAATGATACAATATTTTCCCTTAGAGTCGCTGTATCAATAAAAGATTCATTGACTGCCATGTTCGTATTGAACGCAGTCAGGTAAGTATTGTACGCTAGAGTATTGATAATGACAGAAAGGTTAGAACCTTCAAAGTCAAAGTCCGTAAAATTACTATTAGACCTCAAATAGTCCTTGATAGACGCCTTAATGTCCTCAAAATTTAGATTCGTGAACTGTGTAAAGGTCATTATAGTCTAGTTGGTTGTAGTACGAACGTAATAATCTGTGCAGGAAACTCCAATCCAACAATATCATACTTTACGGTAACACTCAAAGCGTTCTCATCGGGTCTAACATCAAGTAAAACATCAGTTAATCTGACCCTGGGTTCAAAGTTTTCAATCGTAGTTTCAATCTGTGTCTGAATTGGGTCAAGAAACGCTGAATCTGCTAACTCGAATAGCGCATCATTAATATTTGTCCCAATCAATCTATTAAAAAATACCTCCCCAACCGTAGTTCGTACAAGATTTTGTACAGAACGCTTGATAGCATCCTCATTCTTTAGGGGTAAAATATCGTTTGTAACTGGATGACGTTTGAAAGACAACGATATGTCTTTGAAACCTCTGGATATTTTCTGGAGAGGCACTTTATTACCTAGTCTTTATTGTTTATTTATTGGTCTTTTCCGAACGATGGTTCGGTGCCGTATTCCCAATCATCATAATCCTCATCATTACGAATTTGTTCATGGAGGATTGTTTGCCTTTTCAGGTCATTGATGTGGTCTCCCACAACTTCACGTAGCATCTTCTGGTCTTGATTGTCCATAGGAATCTACAGGTATACGCGATGTATTTATGAAAAAAGCGCCTGAGGGTTTCTCAGACGCTTGATGATTACTTCTTTTTACGAGTGGAGGATGCTCTCTTTTGTGCTGCAGAACGGTTGTTACCAGTGCTATAACGCTTGTCCTGCCTGAGACAGGAACCGCCGCCTTTGGTCTTAAATGAACGCCAGGGGGATTTGCTCATTTGCCTTGTCCTCGATACATTTTACGTGCTTTGTTACGGGAGGTTGCAGCATATTTAGTATTCTTGCTACAACCTTGACGGGTGAGTTTGGGCTTGGACTCAATTTTTTTCTTTGAGCCGCTCAATGTTTTTGCCATAATCAGTCCTCTGTGTCGTTACCTGCGTATTCTACCACAATTTCGTCGGGATGTGGAGTACCCTCTTGATAATACTGATGGGCAAGGTCATCTACGATATCTTGCATCGATTCTTCGTCTACCGCATCATGTACTAGTTCGCCAAAGATAAAAATGTTATATCTGTCCATTATAGAAATCTTTCATATATCTTCTTAGAATATGTATACGGACAGAACATTTTCATGAGTGATTTGCGACGTTGATTATCCCAAATCTCTTGTGGTACTTCTTTTCTTTTTAGTTTGACCTTTTCATCACAAAAGATGGTGATCGCATATAAAGGTTCACCACGTTTCAATGAAAAATGATTCTCTCCTGGTTTTAATGCAATGGCACCATTCACTTCACGATGAATGAAGTTCTTTGGTAACATCCCTTGAATGACATACCAGTTACGATATTCCGTTAGGTATTGTTGAGGAACATCATGTAACCAAATCTGTATGTTCTTCTTATGTGCCAAACGGGGTGTCCAGAACATATACTTTGGTGAATTGATCTGCATTGTGATGACATCAACCTCATCTAAGCGATCAAGGTCATCACAACTAAACACCCAGTCAAAACCATACTGTCCTAATGTAGGACTATGCATGGTCTTATTTGGTTTGTCAAAATACACGTCACAATCAATCGATGAACGTGCAATAAAGGTATGCTGATAGGATGCAATAGACGCAGGACATTTCGCAACCCGTTCAGAACGAAATGGAAACTCCTGCGGTTCTAATTCGTAAGACAAATCCCATAGGGGATCTGCCTTACTAGCATAACCAAAATCATAATACAGTTTCTGCATCAGAGGATACGAGTCTTCTCGTGACCAACACGGATAACGGGATCACACCAAATCTCGTAACCTTTCTCTTTGGCATCCAAACAGAACGACACGTCTTCACCACACATGTCCTGAACTTCGCCAGAGTCAAACACTTGCATCTTAGGAGCAAACCAGGGATACTCAAGGGATTCAAATACACCCTTCTTGATCAGGGTCCAACCAAAACCAGTGTAGTCCACAGTGAAGGGTTTACGACGCTTAGTGATCGTGTCAATGGTCTCATGGTTCATCACGCCACCATTGCTCTTAAAGTCGTCTTCTTCCAACCAATGGGCAACCGAGGTCGTACTCCCGTCCTCAGTAACGTACCAACCACAAGCAATATCCTTATCCATCGAGAGAACCCGCCAGAAGGACTCCGAGTTAAAAACAATATCAGAGTCGATCCAAAGTTGATAATCGTATTCGAGTTTGCCGTCCCAAGGTTTCTGATTGGGTCCACGAAGAACATTAGCACCCAAACACTTACAACGAGCAAAGTTCACCATCGAGGAATAATCCTGAGAAATCTGAATGCTCGCTCCCGCCTGTACCAGATCAAAACAGAGTTGCACGAAGTTCTTCAAGAAAATATAAGAACATCCACGCCCAGGCATACAAAAGACAATACTCTTGCCTTTCACCATCTCTTTCGCTGCTGCAATATCAAACTCTTCCGAATTATCCTTCGGAGGAGTTGTAACAATCTTAAAACCTTTTGCCATGAATTCTATAGAAATGAATGTAGGTATTCAGAGACCGTCGTCTCTCAATCCATCTTACCACTTATATATCACAATGTCAATACGATCCGTCACAATCCTCACAGTCAATTTGCTCAATTTCATGCGTATCTAGTGAGATTTCGTTGTTTTTTAATTTATTAATAATTTCATCTACAGACTCCATGACTCCTACTACCTTGTCTACATTTAAAATCGCGCCTTTTTTGTAAATATGAAATCTTGTCTCAACCATCGTCCTCTATCCTAAAATCTTCCTCTGTATATTGCGTATTAATCCCTGCTTGTATCATCTGTTTGATCATCGTAAGATTCTGATTCGCTTGCTCATAACTTAGATCACTTAAAAATACTACTTCCACTCCCTTGCTCTTCTTACCAATGATAGAATAACTCATACACTTTTAATCCCCCAGCGTTTACGGAACTCATCAAACCCCTCTTCTGGTTTTGTTGGTTTCTTCTTATCCTCTGGTTTCGGTTTCCATTCCCTATAAGGACTACCACCCTCTGAACCTTCCATCTTACATCTCTTGATCTTTAAGACCATCGGTCCCTTTTCAGGTTCATCTACACACTTCGCAGGGCGAAGACTTAGATGTCTCTGAATCATACACCGCATCTTATCACCGAGATTCATCTCAATGACAACCGCACTCTCATAGTCACTCGCAATTCCCTCCTCTAGCAGGTACTCGACTATCTCTCTCATTTCCCTTATAAGGTGCCCTACAGATATTTATGCGACCCTGGGCGATTTTTTTGGCCGCGGGGATTTTTTAAAATCAAAGGAATCGAAATCACTCTCTCGTTTTTGGCTCGTTATAGATTAGGGTAGTTAGGGGTTTTTATATACGGGGATCGCTTTACCCACGGCAAAACATATAAAAACCCCCGAAATACTGCTGTCTGGCATACACCTTCGTCAGCAACATTTCAGAGGTTCTTTATACTAACTGTTCACCCCATAAGTGTAGCGGAGGTCCCACAAGTTGCATAGAATTCTATCATCCTGTCTGCCTCTTCTTTAGTCTCAAAAGATTGGTATCGATACCCTTCTTTATAAGGAGAAGTATAAACAATCCAGAAAAGATTGCCAGTTGTTTGAGGTTCTTGAGTGAAGATTGCCATGGGTTTGAGTGAAGAATACACGAAGTTGAAGACGATTAATTAACAGTCAAGCGACTGCAACTTTACGCTTAGAGTTATAACCTCCGAAGGCACCTTGTGCCTTGCGTTCTTTCAACTTAAGGGCAGCGATTGATCCCTTAGGTTGAGTGCCATGCACAAGAAGTGCAAAGGGTTGATCACCGAAACAGTGAGAGTCATCGTGATCAACTTCCAACCCA
>Ga0255751_10001146_pt1 | contig 25219 bp, 27 predicted proteins | sample 071ome_20_FD_179951 | JGI IMG/M metagenome (GOLD analysis project Ga0255751, IMG submission 179951) | Coastal salt marsh microbial communities from the Groves Creek Marsh, Skidaway Island, Georgia - 071412BT metaG (version 2) | ecosystem: Environmental > Aquatic > Marine > Intertidal zone >... | reverse complement strand
GTCCGAATCCCGGTCGAGGGCTTGTCACGGCGGGCCGTGGGAATCGGCATCCCCCGCCGATCGCCGCCCTCAGCGCCGACACGCGCCGTGATCGACACACTGGTCGAGCTCGTCACCACATCGGGAACACACCACGCCAACATCATCCCGACCGCCGTCGCCGACGCGTTCTGACCCGACCGAGCCCGGCGATACGGTAGGTTCCGGGGCCATGACCGCCGTCGAAGCCTCCTCGGCCGATCTCGAACTTCGCGCCCGGGCCACTGGTTTCGTCCGGGCGCGCGTTCGTGCACTCGGCGGACGCCGAGTCATCGAAGTCGACGCTCGTGGTGAGCGCAACGCCGGCGCGTTGGTCCGTTCCGACGGCCAATCGATCGCTGCCGGTGCCCGGGCCGCACGAGAACAGCGGCTCCCGCTGCTGATCCGGATCGCCTCGAGCGGCGCTGACGCCGGCGAGGGCGTCGCCGCGCTCGACGGATGGGCAGGCGCCGCCAAAGAGATCACCGCCAACTCCGGCGTGGTGCCCTCGATCGCCATCGTGAGTGGCCCCACCGTGTCGGGCCCAGCCCTGATGCTCGGCCTCGTCGACCACGTGATCATGACATCGGAGGCCTACGCCTTCGTCTCGGGACCAATGATGGTCGAGGAATTCACGGGCGTTCCCGTGAGCAAGGAGGAACTCGGCGGGCCGTCGGTCCATGACCGCACCTCCGGCGTGGCGTCCTTCGTCGCTGGCGACGAGGAGGAAGCCGAGGCGCTCGCTGCCGAACTGCTGGCCTTCCTTCCTGATCACACCGACGACCATCCGCCGACGATCACGACGACCGATCCGGTTGAGCGTCCCACGCCCGACGCCTACGAGGTCCTGCCGCCCTCGGCCAACGGCTCCTATGACGTCCGCGACATTGTTGGCGCCGTTGTCGACGACGGCTACCTGCTCGAGCCTCACGCCAACTGGGCGGCCAACCTCGTCACGGCGTTCGCCACGATCGGTGGACGGCCCGTCGGCATCGTCGCCAACCAGCCCCAGACCGTCGCCGGAACACTCGACATCCCCGCAAGCCAGAAGGGCGGCCGCTTCGTCGCCCTCTGTGACGCCTTCAACCTTCCGATCGTCACCTTCGTCGACACGTCGGGCTTCTACCCCGGCAAGGACACCGAATGGCGCGGCATGATCCGGTACGGCGCCCAGATGGCGTTCGCCTACGCCCGCGCCACCGTGCCACGTGTCAATCTCACCACCCGAAAGTCCTACGGCGGTGCCTACATCGTCATGGACTCCAAGCGGATGGGCAACGATCTTGCGTTGGCATGGCCATCGGCGGAGATCGCCGTGATGGGCGCCAAGGGAGCGGTTGAGATCCTGCATCGCCGCAGTTCCCCCGAGGAACGCGCCGAACTCGAAACCGCCTACGAGGAACGGCTGCTGAACCCCTACATCGCCGCCGAACGAGGCACGATCGACGCCGTGATCGATCCGGCCGACACCCGAGCGGAGATCCATGCAGCGCTCTCGATGCTGGCAGGGAAGCGCGAGCGCCTTCCCCGACGTCGCCACGACAACACGCCGCTCTGACCTCCGGACTTCGGGGCGCTCTACTTCGGACGAAGTTCGCGAGTTCGGGGGTGCCGACTGGGGTCGAAACCGGGTACCTTCATCTCCGCGTCCGACACCCTCGATCGGGCGTGAAGGCAGCGAAGTAGAGAGCGGGAGCACCGTGGCAGAGAGCATCACCATCACCGACAATCGGACCGGTGAGTCGCTCGAGATCCCGATCGACAACGGTGGCGTCGACGCCGCCGAGTGGCGCAAGCTGCTGCCCGGCATCTGGTTCCACGACCCCGGCCTTGCCACCACATCGGGCGCCGACAGTGCCATCACCGAACTCGACGGCGAGAACGGCATCCTGCGCTACCGCGGCTACCCGATCGAGCAATTGGCGCAGCAATCGACCTTCCTGGAAGTGAGCTACCTGCTGATCCACGGCGAGCTCCCCACCCAGACGCAGCTCGATGCGTGGGTCCACGAGATCACCAACCACACCTTCCTCCACGAGAAGTTCCGCAACCGGATGTACGACGCGTACCACTACGACGCGCATCCGATGGGTCTGCTCACCTCCAGCGTCGCCGGCCTGTCGACCTTCTACCCCGACGCCAAGGACATCGAGGATCCCGACGTTCGCATGGAGCAGATCGTCCGGCTGATCGCCAAGATGCCGACGATGGCGGCCTCGGCGTACCGCCACGCCATGGGCCTGCCCTACGTCTTCCCCGACAACGCGCTCGACTACCCCTCGAACTTCCTGAACATGATGTTCCAGGTCGGCAACCCCTACGAGGTCCACCCGGCGTTGCACAAGGCGATGGAAATCCTCTTGATTCTCCACGCCGATCACGAGCAGAACTGCTCGACCACGGCCGCACGAGTGGTCGGATCCGCCCACGCCGACCCGTACAGCTCGGTTGCCGCTGCCGCTGCCGCCCTCTACGGCCCTCGCCATGGCGGCGCCAACGAGGCGGTGCTCAACATGCTCGACGACATCGGCAGCCTCGACAACGTTCCCGCCTTCATCGAAAGCGTCAAGGCCGGCGAGGGACGCCTGATGGGCTTCGGTCACCGGGTGTACAAGAACTACGACCCCCGCGCCGCGATCATCAAGGACGCTGCGTACGACGTCTTCGAGGTCACCGGCAAGAACCCGCGCCTCGACATTGCGCTCAAGCTCGAAGAGGTCGCCCTCAGCGACAGCTACTTCGTCGACCGCAAGCTCTACCCGAACGTCGATTTCTACTCGGGCCTCATCTACGAATCGATGGGCTTCCCCGTCGAGATGTTCACGGTGTTGTTCGCGATCGGCCGTACCCCGGGCTGGCTGGCTCACTGGAACGAGATGCTCGAGCAGAACTCCCGCATCGCTCGCCCCCGCCAGCGGTACACCGGTGCCGACGTGCGCGACTACGTCGCCATCGACGCCCGCTGAGTTACACCCTCCGCAACCGTCTCGGTCGGCTCCGCCCCACCCGGCTCGAACTGATCAGCGTTCACGTCCCAAAAACGGCTGGGTGGTCGTTCCGTGCAGCCCTCGAAGCCGAGTACGGCGATGACCTCCGGGCGGTCTACAACAGCGAGATCGTCAACGGTCGGCTCTACCGCTGTGTGCACGGCCACTTCCGACCCCGCCAGTTCTGGAGTTCGGGGCGCAACGCCGCACTGGTGATGTGGATGCGCGATCCGGTAGATCGGATCCGAAGTTGGTACGACTTCTGGGACGCGATCGAGCCCAGTGGCGAACCCCACCACATGGCGTTCAAGGACGCCGACATGAGCCTGGCCGAATTCGCCCGGTGGGAGATCGTCACCGGCGGCTTCGCCGAGATCTTCCTCGACGGCACCGACGGTCTCGACTCCTTCGACTTCATCGGCATCACCGAACGCTTCGACGAGGACCTCGCCAAGCTCGCTCACCGGCTGAACTGGACGACCACTCCCCGACCAGGTGTGCGGGCCAACACCACGCCGAAGGATCCGACACCGGTCGATGCCGCCACCCGCCAGGTCATCGAACGTCATCACGAGTTCGAGGTCGACTTCTACCGCCGGGCGGCGGAACGGTTCGCCTGACTAGGGCGCCTGGACGTCGAGCACCAACTTGCCAGCGTTGGCGTTCTCCCCCATCCGGATGTGCGCCGCAGCAACATCGGCGAGCGGATACCGGGAATCGATCACCGGGGCGAGGGCGCCCGACGCGACATGTGGCAGCAGTTGGGTCGCGAACTCACGGGTGATCGCGATCTTCTCCTCGAGCGGCCGTGCCCGCAGCGTCGTGCCGGTGACCGACGCCCGCTTCATCAGCAGGCTGCCGACGTCGAACGGAACCGGCCCGCCAGCCATCACGCCCACCTGGATGATGCGGCCGCCCTGGGTCAGCGCAGCGACGTTGCGGGGAAGGTACGAACCGCCGATCACGTCGAGCACGACGTCGACGCCGACACCATCGGTGATGTCCTTCACCGCCTCCACATAGTCGTCGGTGTGGTAGTCGATCACGAGGTCGGCGCCGAGCATCCGACAGACCTCGTGTTTGCTTGCTGAGGCGGTGACGGCGATCCGGGCGCCGAGGGTCTTGGCGATCTGGATAGCGGCGGTGCCCACGCCGGAGGCCCCGGCGTGCACAAGCGCCCAGCGGCCGCTCGTCAGGCCGCTCTGGCGCACCAGCGCGTCCCAGGCGGTGATGAACACCTCCGGGAAAGCGCCGGCGTCGGTGATCGCCAAGGCGGCAGGAACCTTCATTGCGAGCCGCTCGTGGATCGCAAGTTTCTCGGCGTAACAGCCACCGTTGTTGATGCCCATGACGAGATCACCGACAGCATGCTCGACGACCCGTTCCCCGACGGCGGCGACCCGACCGGCGAACTCGAGGCCAGGGATCTCGTGGACCATCGGAGGTCCGGGATACAGCCCCATCCGCTGGAGCAGGTCGGCCCGGTTGACGGCAGTGGACACCACGTCGACGAGTACCTCCTCTGGGCCGGGTTCGGGGTCGGGGACCTCCAACATCCGGAGGACCTCGGGCCCGCCCTTCTCTTGGAGCACGACGGCACGCATGTTGTCTCCTCAGTCGACGGGTGGCGTGGGGGGAAGCTGACGCTCCCGCATCGCTTCGAACCGAGTGTCGATCTGCGCACGATGCGAGGGCTTGGTGGGAATCAAGAAGTCACCGGCCTCGATCGCCTCGAAGACGATGGGTGGCACCGCAGTCGGGTCGAGACCCGCATCGGTGAGGTGCTCGAGGATGTCACGGACCCCGGAGGCGAGTTCGGACTCCGCAGCCATGCCGTCGGGCCGAACGACATCGGTACGGGCGATGCCGGTGCGGATCGCCGACGGGGTGAGCACCGAAGCGCCGATACGAGCATTGACCGACTGCAGGTCGTGAGCGAGACACTCCGTCACCGACAGCGCGGCGGTCTTCGAGGCCGTGTAGGGCCCGTTGAGCGGGGCGGCAACGAAGCCGGCGACCGACGCCGTGGTGACGACATGGCCGTGATCGCCACCATCGAGCATGCGGGGCACGAAGGACCGGATGCCGTTGATGATGCCGAAGACGTTGACGTCGAACGCCCATCGCCATTCCTCGTCCGTGGCCTCCCACGCCCGGCCGGCCTGGAAGACACCGGCGTTGTTGCACAGCAGGTGCACGGCGCCGAAACGTTCGAAAACGGCGATGGCGAGCGCCTCGACCGCTTCGGCGTCCGCGACATCGACGGCATGGGTCACGACAGCATCGTCGAAGCCGGTCAGCGCCGACGCCACCACGTCACTGGCGACCACCTGCATACCGAGCGCAGCGGCGTGGTCGACCAGTGCCCGGCCGATGCCACTGGCGGCGCCGGTGACGACCGCGACCTTCCCTGCGGGATCTCCCAGCGGCATCAGTCCTCCGGGAAGCGATACTGCTGGGGATACGGGAAGAAGTCAGGCCGTTCGCCGCCCTGATGCCGGTCCTTCATCTCCTGCCAGAACTCCACCGTGCAGATCTCGGGGTGTACTTCGTCGAACACCTCGCCGACGACCCGGGGCGACCGCAGGTAGGTGCGGAATTCTTCGGGGAAGACATCGTTGGGTTCGACCGGGAACCATGGCTGATCGAGCATCTCGTCCTCGTACGACTGGCTCACCGGCATCTTACGGAAGTTGACCTCCGACAAGAGTGCGAGTTCGTCGTAGTCGTAGAAGACCACGACGCCATGACGACTCACGCCGAAGTTCTTCGGGAAGAGGTCGCCCGGGAAGATGTTGGCCGAGGCAAGATCCTTGATGGCATTGCCATAGTCGACCGCCGCTTCGCGGGCCCGATCCGGTGCCATCTCTCGCAGATACAGGTCGAGCGGGTAGAGCCGCCGTTCGGTGTAGACGTGATGAAGGATCACCTCGTCCTCGGTGACGGTCACGCTGCGCTGGCAATCGGCCTGGAGTTCCTCGATCAGGTCCTCGTCGAACCGATCGCGATCGAAACTCAGGTTGGTGAATTCCTGGGCGTCGACGAGTCGACCGACCTTGTCGCGGTCGAACACCAGCTTGTAGCGCCGCTGCACGTCTTCGGGCGTGGTGCGCTTCGACGGCGGGAAGCGGTCCTTGATCAGCTTGAAGACGACGTCGAACGACGGCAAGGTGAACACCGCCATCACCATGCCTCGTGCCCCGCGGGCTCGTTCGAAACGCGTGTTGCTGTGCTCCATGTGGCGGTACAGGGCCCGAAACAGATTGGTCTTGCCATGGGCGCTGTACCCGATGGAGGTGTAGAGCTCGGCCACCGGCTTCACCGGCAACAGGCTCTTGAGGAAGGCCACGACTGCCGCCGGCCGGCGACACAGCACGTGGAAATAGGAGCGTGTGTATCCGAAGAGGCGGCTGGCCGAGAGCTCGGTGAGCAGCACGGCGTCGACGCGCACGCTGCCGTCGGATGTCACCGCAACAGGCAAGATCACCGGATTGACCCGGTTGAGCCACCGCAGCCGCCCGACGAGGTAGGCGCCCTTGTTGCGGTAGAAGACCGGTCGCAGAATGTCGATCGAGTCGATGTAGCCGTCCCAGATCTCGTCGAGTTCCGCCTGAATTTCGGTGGCGATGCGTTCGGCGTCGCGCTCGAGGTCGCCGAACTGGCTGGCGAGCGGGCTGTGCTCGAGGATCTGCCGGACCGATTCGCTGAGCGACTCGTCGACCGGGAAGTTGCGATATTCGCCGCGGGTGCCGTCGTCGGCGGGGAGGGCGGTGGGTCCGAGCCACAGGAACTCGAGCCCGATGTCGAGGCCGACAACCTCGAACAGTCGGCGGGTCACCGAGTTGTAGAACGTCTCGGCGAGCTCGAAATCCATCCGGCCGCCGACGAGGGCGACATAGCGGCGCCGAGCATCAATCCACTGTCGGCGGGCGGTCTCGGCGTCGTCGGACAAGATGAGCCGGGTGGCATCGACCGCACTCCAGACGCCCTTCTTGTGCAACCCGAGACGTTCGGTGTTGTCGTCTTGATGTTCGTCCCACTCCCGGTTCAGGAAGCGGTTCGCGGCGCGGTGGGTGACCTCCAGGTAGGCGTCGTGGTAGGCCACGAAGCTGTCGTGAAGGACGAGCGCGAGCCGTTCGACGGCTGGATCGGCGGCAGGGACGAGGGTCTCGAGTTCGGTCATCGGCCTGCTCACCCTAGTGGGGCCAGATGACCAGGGGCCGCCCGAGGCGCGTCGTGTACGGCACTGCGCTCCGGCAGCCATCTCCATGGCGGTGTCGCTTGCGCCCGGGACCCGCAACGGCCACGCTCGAACGATGGGCGAACCTGCCGACACCCTCCGGATGCTCGTTCGGCGCTACGCCGAGATCGTCGACACCCGCACGTTTGACGCGTTCGACGAGGTGTTCACTACGGAGGCCGTGCTCGAGACCGGAAACGGGCGACGGGTCGGTCTCGACGAGATCCGTACCGCGATGCAGGGCCTTCATCGCTATGAGGCCACCGACCATCAGGTTGGGGCGTCGACGTTCACCATCGACGGTGACCGGGCCGCCGGGACCGTCGAGTGCGAGGCGCACCATTGGTCGACGAACGACAGTGGGCATCGCACCGACCGGGTGATGACGATCACCTACCACGACCGTTACGAGCAGACGCCTGCAGGCTGGCGGCTCACACACCGGCGACTGGACATCCACCGCATCGACGAGGTCGACGCCGATGGGCTCAGGAGTCGGTGACGCCAGCCCGCTCGTGGTGACGGATCACTTCGGCGATCACAAACCGAAGGAAACTCTCGCTGAAGCCGGGGTCGAGGTTGGCCTCTTCGGCGAGCCGGCGGAGTCGGGCGATCTGGACCTTCTCACGGTCGGGATCAGCGGGCGGGAGACCGGCTGCGGCCTTGTACTCGCCGACGGCCTTGGTGACCTTGAAACGCTCCGCGAGCAACAGGATCAGTGCCGCATCGATGTTGTCGATGCTGGATCGGTAGGTCTCGAGCTGTTCGTCGGCCACGTTCGGCACGGTAGCCGCTCGATACGGGGGCGAAAACCACGACGACCGGCCCGAGGGCCGGTCGTGATGGAGTGGGCCGTACAAGAGTCGAACTTGTGACCTCCTGCGTGTCGAGCAGGCGCTCTAACCAACTGAGCTAACGGCCCCTAGGGACGAAAAGGGTAGCAGCGTTCCGCCAGAACGCACCTTTGAAAACGGCGACGGGGGCTGCCGAACGGCAACCCCCGTGCTGACGAGCGCCGGGCGGGATTTGAACCCGCGACTGTACGGCTTTGCAGGCCGTTCCCTTGGGCCGCTCGGGCACCGGCGCCAGCGCAGGAAATGGTAGCGGGCCAGACCTGACGTGCGACCATGGTGTGGTGACCGACGACCCCACTCCGGCCCGCTCCCCGCTCGAACTGCTCGGCGCATTGGCCAAGACCGATGCCGAGATCAGCGAGCAGAGCCGGCTTGTCGAGATCTACACGATGGAGGGTCTTCTCCAGATCTGGTGGTGGGGTAAGCCGGGAGCGAAGGATGTGGTGATCATGTGCGGCGGCGCCATGGGCGGCGTCACCGGACCAGGGCGTGCCCTGTATGTCGAACTCGCTGCGTCGATGGCCGCCGAAGGCCGGGCTGCGATGGCGGTCGACTATCGCAACGCAGGAGATCTGAGCCGCTCCCTTCTCGACACCTGCGCAGCGGTCGATCTCGCCATGCGCAACGGTGCCGAACGCTTCGTCGTGCTCGGCCACTCGTTCGGCGGCGCGGTGGCCGTGCAAGCAGCGGGCACCTTCCCGCACCTGGTGGCCGGGGTGCTCACCTATGCGACGCAGTCGGCTGGGTGCGAGGAGGCGGCCCGCATGGGCGACACGCCGCTGCTCCTCCTGCACGGCGAGCATGACTCGATCCTCGGGCCGGAGAACTCGATGATGGTGCACGCCCTTGCTGGCCACGGCGAGGTTCGAACGTTCCCCAAGGCCGACCATCTGATGAGCGAGGTGGCGGACGAGATCGCCGAGATTACCGGCGAATGGGTGCGGGCCCGTTTCGACGAACACGCAGGGCGCTAACGAGCTGCTCCATCACCGAGTTCGGTATCGAGCAGCTCCTGCAGGCCGGCCTCGACCCGCCGCAGTCGGGCGGTGGCGTCGCGTAACCGGCCCAGCAACACCATGGCCTCCTCGCGTTTCAGCGCGTCGGCTCCTGCGGGAAGCATCGCCAGGGAGCGTCGGAAGTGTTCGATTTCGTGGTCGCCAGAGAAGTCCATCTTCGCAACGTACACGAACACCTGTTCGCTTATCCAGATCGAAATCCGGCTCATCGTGCGCGACGATGCAGACATGACGATCGAGATCTCGCTCACCGGCCGCACTGCCCTCGTCGTGGGCGGGGGTGGTGGCGGCATTGGTTCCTCGGTGTGTCACCGGCTCGCCGACGCCGGCGCCGACATCGTCGCCTTGAGTGCCGTTGCCGCAGATCTCGACGCCACCCAGGCCGAGGTCGAACAGCGGGGACAACAGTGCGCATCGGCCGTCGTCGACGTTCACGACCTCGAAACGCTGCGTTCGACGATCGAGAACCATCCCGAGGTCGACCTCGTCGTCAACGTCGTCGGCGGGGTCACGGTGCCGCACTGGCACCGACTGCACGACTACCCCATCGAGTCCTTCGATCATCTGCTCACTACCAACCTCCGATACGCCTTCACGAGCTGCCAGACCGTCGCCGCTCGACTGATCGCCGATGCTCGCCCAGGGGCGATGGTGAACATCTCCTCGATCGCCTCGAAAGGGCAGCCACTCCTCGCCGGTTATGGCGCCGCCAAGGCGGGGCTCGATTCACTCACTCGATCCATGGCGATGGAGTGGGGTCGCCATGGCATCCGGGTCAACAATGTCGCGCCGGGCACCGTCAACACGCCTCGCTCCGGTCGGCCGGTCGACGATCCGGACGATCCGCTTGCCAAGGGCATCACCCTGGGTCGGCGGGGCACACCGACCGACATCGCGAACGCGTGCGTCTATCTGCTCTCGGATCTCGCTGCCTACGTCACCGGCCAGACGCTCGACGTCGATGGCGGCCCGAGCCGCGGCGCACTCGACGAGCACGACCTGCCGGTGTTTGTCACCAACCCGGCGATCCGGGCCCGCTTCGAGTCCTGAGGAATCGTCTCAGGCGACTCGGTACCGGCCGGGGTCGACCTCGACGGCCTCGCCCCGATCGAGCATGCGGGCCACATGGAGTTCGGCAGTGCGCCGCTCGACCCGATCGACGATCGACATCTCGATATGAGGTCGGTACACGAATCGATGCTTGACCATCTCGTCGAGCGTGTGCGGCTCGGCGAGAAAGGCGAGCATGTTGTTGTGACGCCGGGTGATGACGGCATGGAAGGCGTCGAGAAGTTCGAGGAACGTCTCGCGCCCCTCGATCACACCCTTGTGATGGAAGGTCACATACACCTCGGCATCTTCTTCGCGCACCCGGATCAGGCTCTCCTCAAACTGCTCGAGACTGCTGAAAACGTCGCCGTAGTAGGGACCGAAGCCGGTGAGGTCGATGTCGGAGAGGAAGAACACACCCTCGGAGATCCGCAGCCCGCAGTGCCCCGCAGTGTGGCCGGGCAGATGCACCGCCTCGACCAACACGCCACCGAGATCCCACACGGCGCCGTCGGCATAGCCCTCGGCATCGGGACGCGGCTCGTAGTGGAACTCCTCGAGGTACTGCTGCTCGAGGTCGGGATGCTCTGCCGGCGTGGAGTCGGTGAGCGCCATCAACGCCTCGATGCTGCGAGTGACCGGGAGGTCGTCGTGATGGATGTGGATCCGGGCATCGGGGAACGCGCAGTTTCCGGCGATGTGGTCCTCATGGCCGTGACTGTTGATCACCGCATCGACCGGCGCCTCGACCCCGAGATCTACCACCGTGATCGACGGATCGACGATCACCGTCTCCCCCGCTCCCTGGATCAGCAGCGAATTGCCCGACGGGTAGGCGCCGTTGTCAGGGGTGCTGAGGACGGTGACGTGCTCGGTGAGTCGGCGGGCATGATCGCCCCAGGCGGTGAACATGCGGCGGACACTAGCGGCACCCACTACCGTCGATGCCATGGGCATCAGCCACATTGCACTCGCCGTCAAGGATCTTGAGGCCACCCATCGCTTCTACACCGACGTGATGGGCTTCGACCTGGTGAAGGTCGAGATCGCCGACATGCGCGGCGGCAAGGCCCGTCACGCCTTCTACTCGACCGGCTCGGCCGATGATCAGATGATTGCGTTCTGGGATCTTCGCGATGTGCCCGGCTTCGGCGAGGGCTACAAAACCGACATTTCCCGTGATCTCGGACTCGATCCGTTCACGAACCATCTGGCGTTCCAGGCCGACAGCCTCGACGATCTCGCCGCCAAGCGCGACCGCCTGAAGGACGCGGGTCTGCAGGTGGTCGAAATTGATCACGGCTGGATCCAGTCGGTCTACGCCGAGGACCCCGACGGCAACGTCGTCGAATTCGCGATCGTCACCGAGGGCTTCACCGACGCTGACGCTGCTGAGGCACTCGACCTGCTCACGGCCGACGATCCACCGATGTCGCCGGCGCCGACGATCACCTTCCACCCGGCGGCGGAATAGACCGGAAGATCCCCGCCCGCCGCTGGGCTCGACGAACGGCCTCGTTCTGCTAGGTGGGCGCCTCGTTCGGCACCAGCGGTGTCTCCTGGAGGTCGATCACGAACTGGTCGAGCATCCGCACAAACACGGCCACGTCCGCCGCACGCCAACCTGCGAGCGCTTGCGTCAGGTGCCCTTCGCGAAGCGCGATGACCTTTTCTTGCGTCCGGCGGCCAGCGTCCGTGAGATGGATGATCACTCCGGCGTGATGATGCGGGCTCGGGCTTCGCTCGACAAATCCCTTGCCCTCAAGACGGCGTAGCTCCCGGCTTACCGCAGCGGCATCCATGTGTGTCGCCCGCCCGAGTTCGGATGCCTTCTGCCCGTCCTGGGCCGCCACGAGCAGTTGGAGTGACTGCTGTGTGAGTTCGACACCCGCTGCATCGACGAGGGCGGCATGCGTCGCCTTTCCCGCCCGCAGTCGCTGGAATCGCTGCACGGCCGCCCTGACCGCAGCGATATCGGAAGCGCTCGGACTGTTCTGTTCCATGACGTCAGACCTCCTGCCCGTGCGTCTTCGGTTGACCCATTCACGCCTGAATGCTTGACTCAGTCAAGCATAAGGCACGTCGACGGAAGATCTCACGACGTGGATACCGCGCCATCGAGGGAGCACGTGATGACCAAACGTCGGATCAACTACGCCGGCTCCGTTCATGACGAACGAGAGATCGACGCGGTCGTGGACGTGCTGCGAGGCGGCCCCACCGCCCTCCGAATCGGGCGCAACGTCCGGAACATGGAGGAGCGGGTCGCCGCGCTCCTCGGTAAGCGTCGTGGTGTGATGTGCAATTCAGGCAGCTCAGCGCTCTACCTCGCCATCGAGGTACTCGATCTCGAGCCTGGCGACGAGATCATCACGGCGGCCGTCACGTTCTCCACCGACCTCGCCCCCATGCTGCGGGCCCAGCTTGTCCCGGTCTTCGTCGACGTCACGCCCGACACCTTCCAGATCGATGTGGACGCCATCGAGGAGATGATCGGCCCCCGCACCCGGGCAATCCTCACGCCCGATCTCATCGGCAACGCTCCCGACTGGGACCGCATTCGCGAGATCGCCGACCGTCACGGCCTCTGGGTGATCGAGGATTCCTGCGACGCCCTCGGCCTGACGCTTCGGGGCACGCCCACCGGGACTCGCGCCGACATCAGCCTGACCAGCTTCGCGCTGTCTCACATCATCACTGCCGCTGGCACCGGTGGGATGGTGTGCTTCGACGACGACGACCTGGCCGATCGCGCCCTCACCCTTCGACGCTGGGGCCGACGTTCGGAAGTCCAACTCTTCGGCTCACGCAAGGGCGCCGGCGATCGATTCTTCAGCACGATCGATGGCGACCTCGAGTACGACAACCTCTTCATCTTCGATGAGCTCGGTTGGAACTTCGAGCCATCTGAACTCTCCGCTGCGTTCGGTCTGGTCCAACTCGAGAAACTCGCCGACAACCTCGCTCGTCGGCAGCGGAACTTCGAGCTCACCAGCAGTCACTTCGCCCGCCACGGCGACCTCTTCACCCTCCCCCGGTTGACCGACGGGGTCGAGACTGGATGGCACATGTTCCCGATCATCATCGAACCGGGATCCGGGATCCGCCGCGCTGAACTTCAGCACTGGATGGAACGCCATGGCATCGACACCCGAATGGTCTGGACCGGAAACGCGGCCCGCCAGCCGGCCTTCCGCGATCAGCCCCACCGCTGCCCGCCGAGCGGTCTCCCCAACGCCGACCGAGTGATGGAATGGGGGCTGATCCTGCCGAACAACCACTCGATGAATGACGACGACTGTCACTACATCGGCGAGTGCCTCGATCAGTTCGTGGCTGCACACGGCCTCGGCTGATCCCGTCGCCACCGGTGCGATGCATGACTGCGATCGCCTAAAACGACCGATCCCGCACGGAACCCGTGCGGGATCGAGTGAATCTGGAGCGGACGACCGGGTTCGAACCGGCGACCTCAACCTTGGCAAGGTTGCGCTCTACCAACTGAGCTACGTCCGCAGCGGCTCGCAATGGTATCCGCTTGCAGCGAGATCCCGCACCTGCGTGCACGAAAACCGGCGGCGGTCACCCATCAGATGACCGAAGGTCAATCCGAAGGGTCAAGATGCCGTCGGCGAGCTCACCTTCGGCGTCGCCGATCATGGCGTAGTCCATGTAGTCGGTCTGGGCCTGCTTGACGAAGGCTGCACGTTCATCGCCGCCGACCGGCGGGAGATTGCGGCGCTTCACCGCCTCGGCCCGCTCACGGAACCGTTCCAACAGGGCATCGATGTCGAGGGAGTCGGACATGCCTCCACCGTAACCGGCAACCACGACCTGTCGACTCAGTCGGGCTCGAGCTCCGTGGAGGAATCGGCTGCCTCAGCGCGCGTGGCGGCGGACTGCTCGTCGTCGATCTCGCCGGGCAACACGAACATGTCCTCGAGTGCGGTGGCCGCAGCACGTTCGCGCTCGGAGCGGCGACGGTCGGCTACCCGTTGGCGACGGGCTGGATCCGTGTGCCAGATGTAGACGACGAGCAGGGCACCCGTGATCCCGGCGATACCCCAGAGCTGGTAGCGGATTGCGTCGATCGTGCTCTCCGTCTCGTTCGCATCGAACACGTCGTTCTCGGCATCGTTGCCGTCGACCTGCGCAACAACCGGGGACCCAAAGCCGAGCACGCTCACGACGAACAGTGCGACGAGCAACGAGCGAACGGGATGGAGTCCAGACATCGCTCGGCGACCGTAGCGCACCGTGACGGTGACTGGAGCACCGGTCGAAGCGGGTTCAGGTCTGACAGTCGGCGCACCAGTAGGTAGTGCGACCGCCCACGTCGTCGCGCCGCAACTCGACCGTCGGGCATCGTGGGCACACCCCACCGCGCTTGCGTTCGACCTGGAGATCGCCGGTGTGGCTGCCTCCCCGAGCGCCCAGGACTTCGAGCGTGCGGCGCATCGACCGGTGCAGCTTCGCCTGCTCGTGATCCGACAGCGAGTTGGCGGGCCGATTCGGTGCCAGTCCCGAGCGGTAGAGCATGTCGTCGGCCAGCAGGTTGCCGATGCCGGCGATCTTCGCCTGATCCATGAGTCGGGCCTTGAGTGGCGCCGACGACGCCGTGAGGATCGCACGGAAGGGTTTGAGTGTGATCGCCGCCGCATCGGGGCCGAGCTTGGACTCGTCAGGATCGAGCTCGACACCTCCGAGCCGACGGGGATCACGAATGACGAGCGAGCCTCCCTCGGCGAAGTCGAGCCCGAAGCGATCCCACGCCGGATCGTTGCGGTCGCTCGAATACTCGAGCGCCGCAATCGGGGCAGTGTCGTCCACGAGGATCCGGCCCGTCATGCCATAACGCAGACCCAGCACCGGCCCGTCGGTGTCGACGAGCATCAGCTTGCCGATCCGCCGGGTGCCGGTGATGCGTAGGCCCGGAAGCTCGGCACGAAGGGCGTCGGTCGTCGTGGCGCCCTTGGCGTACCACTCGTCGGGCGCATGAACAGCCGAAATCGTGCGGCCGATCACCGGACCAGCAGCGAGCCGATACTCCTCGATCTCCAGCATCTCGGGCATCGATGGCCCGTTCTACTCGGCGGCTTCCTTGGCGGCGCGCAAAAGCGTGTCGGCGATGAGCGGGCCGAGGAACGCCGACTCGAGGAGGAAGCCGTCGTGGCCTTGTGGGCTCTCGACGACGTGGTACTCGCAGTTGCCTCCGCCGGCGGTGATCGCCTCATGGATCGCGGCCTGCTGATACGGCGGGTACAGAACGTCGCTGGTGATTGAGGCCGTGAGCACCGGCATCCGGAACGCGCCGAGGACCCGTTCGATGCCCCCGCGCCCACGACCAACATCGTGGAGATCCATGGCCTTGGACAGCACGAGGAACGAGTTGGCGTCGAAACGACGGACCAGTTTCTGCCCGTGGTGGTCGAGATAGGACTCCACCTGATAGCGGCCCCATGGCTGGAGTTCTTCCTTCTTGCTCACCGGTTCGCGACCGAATCGATCATCGAAGACCTCGGTCGTGCGGTAGGTGATCTGGGAGATCTCCCGGGCCAGTGCCAGGCCATGCCAGGGACCGTCACCGGGTTCGGCGTCGTAGTACCAGCCATCGCGCCACTTCGGATCCTGGACGATCGCCATCCGCTCCACAGCGCTCCAGCCGATCTGCTGCGGGCTGGCCGCGGCGACGGATGCCACCGGGATGAGCGACTTCACGTGGTCGGGGTACATCGCGCCCCACTCGAGCACCTGCATTCCGCCCATCGAGCCACCCACAACCGAGAGCCAATACGGCAACTCAAGATGGTTCATCAGCATGTGCTGGGTGCGAACGATGTCGCGAATGGTGACCTGCGGGAACGTGGGGCCGTAGGGCTCGCCGGTCTCGGGGTCGGTCGACGACGGGCCAGTCGTGCCCTGGCAACCGCCGAGCACGTTGGCGCACACCACGAAGTACTCATTGGTGTCGATCGCCTTGTCGGGGCCGATCAGGTCCTTCCACCAGCCGTCGGAGGGATGGCCAGGACCCATGTCGCCTGCCGCATGTGCGTCGCCGGTGAGCGCATGGGTGATGAGCACGGCGTTGCCGCGTTCGTCATCGAGCGAACCCCAGGTTTCGTAGGCGATGGTGACCTGGGGAAGCACACCCCCACCTTCGAGCACGAACGGCCGCTCACCGCAGACCTCGGCGAACTCACGGTTGCCGACAGGGTCGCCCTGGCGCCACGCACCGGAGGCGGGCAGGCCCGCGGCGAAACGACGGGAGGCGTCGTAGTGGAGGTGTTCGGGTCGCTGGGTCACGAATCCTGGCTCCGTGCGATGTCGCCCGTCGGCGACGGCGTGGGCCTTTCAGGGTAGCAACACCACTCCAAATACCGAGTCATCGGGTCGGCATTCGATCCCACCACCATGTGTAGAGGGCGTCGTCGTCGGCCGCATGGGCCTGCAGCATGGCCCGGCCGCAGGCGGCGACATCTCCGTTGCGAGCCGCTTCCGCAGCGATGTCCCACGCCTGCTCGTCATCCGGAAGGGGGAGCGCAGCGAGCGTTGCAGCCGAGACTCGGACGGCAGCGGCCGACAGCGCCGTGCCCGCTGCCTCGGTGACGAGCCAGGCGGTGGCGACCGGGCTGGTGAGCAGCGCGGCAAGATGCCAGATCGATGGTCCGTCGGCGGGTTCCACCGACACGACCGGTGTACACGGCACGCATCGACCATCGACATCGACGATCGCTTCGATCAGACGGGTCTGGGACGCAACGAGCACCTTCGGCACGAGTCGGTCGCGGATCCAGGTTTCGATCGACGGGTCGACCCGGTCAAGCAGAACCGAGGGCGCATCGAAGGACCGCTTTGCGAAACGGGTCGGACGCCTTCCCCATCCATCGTTGAGCGGGTCGATGACCCCCGATGTCACGAGCGGATGGGCACCGGTGGCGTCGTCGACGACGGCGTCGGTGAGTCCGTAGTACTGATCGCGGAAGCCCGCCGTGACCCGGGCGACATCACCCAATGTGGCGCCGACGATCGGACGGGGCACGACCGGGACACCGGCAGCCGCCGCCAGGAGCGGTGCCCACGAAGCTGCCGACGGCCGAGGCACCGCCACGCCGTCGACATCAACGGTCGGAGGACCGTCGCCCCCCCGACACACGAGCGCAACGGTGTCGACGCTGGCGGCGAAGGCCCGACCAGGATCGACCCACAACGCCCTCGGTGGCGCCGACCGGGCCAGCCGTTCCCGAACGGAGCGGGCATCGACTGCGCCAAGCACCGATGCCGGCTGCACCAAGACGACGGTGCCCCCGTCGTTGAGCGCATCTACCCCGGCGAGCAAAAAGGCGGCAGCATCGTCGACGTAGCCGCCCACACCCGCCCAGCGCTCGGCGAGCTTCGCTCGTTGTGCCTGGCTGCGCGGCGTACCGCCACGCAGCTGCGACAAGAACGGCGGGTTCCCGACGACGAGATCGAATCGCTTCGTTGCGAAGGGATCATCGACCAGATGGTCGCCGACCCGCACCGTGTCGAGCGCGATGTCGCTACCCGCCCACAGCGAGAGTGCCGCTCGAGTCGTGGCGACGGCGAGCGGGTCGACGTCGACACCATGAAGACGAGCGACGATGTCGAACGGTGTGCCCGGCATCCGTTCGGCCATCGCCAGGAGAAACGCTCCCCCGCCGACAGCCGGGTCGAGCACGGTCGTCTGCTCGTCCAACGGATCGGCGTGGATAAGGGCACGATCGAGGACCTGATCGACGACCCGGGGTGGCGTGTGATGCACCCCGGCGTCGTGTCGCTCACCGTCGGAGGTCAGCGCCTCTCGGACGAAGCCGGGAAGCCACGGCCCCCACGGGCCTTCGAGCGCGGACGACACTCCTGCGTCGACATCGATCGTTGCTGGAACAACGGTGTCGTCGAGTCGGAGTTCGACGTTGACGCCCCGCGCTGCGGCGACAGCAGCAACGACGGCAGCGACCGTGCCGGCGGGATCGGTTCGGCCCGACTCGGCCCAGCGGGCGACAAGGTCGGCGACGACGGGATCAGGCGTCGGCAGGATCCCACTCGGTCAGATCGGCCAGGCGGGCATCGTTGGAGAACATCTCGACGATCGGCATCACACAATCGATGCGCTTCTGGAGCCGCTTGATCTCCAACTCCTCGTCCCACAGCGACAAGGTCACAACCAGGCCGGACTCGCCGGCGCGAGCCGTGCGGCCCGCTCGATGCAGGTAGGTCTTGTGATCGCTGGGCGGGTCGTACTGGATCACCACGTCGACATCGTCGACGTGGATGCCGCGAGCGGCGACGTCGGTGGCTACGAGCGTGTGAAGCTTGCCGTCACTGAAGTCCTTGAGCGACTTCTCGCGGCTCGACTGGCGCAGATCACCGTGGATCGGCGCAGCCTTCACGTCGAGCTCCTCGAGTTCCCGGGCGAGCCGATCAGCCATTGCCTTGGTGCGGGTGAACATGATCGTGCGCTCGGCCGACTTAGCGATGCTGGCGGCGACCTTCGCCTTGTCCATCTTGTGCACGGCGACGAACCGGTGGGTCATCTGCTCGACGGTGACCTCTTCGGACACGACTTCGTGCATGGACGGATCGGTCTGGTACCGCTTGATCAGCGTGTTGACCACACCGTCGAGCGTGGCCGAGAACAACAGCGTCTGATGATCGGACTCGACATTTCGCAGGATCCACTCGACCTGCGGAAGGAAGCCCATGTCGGCCATACGGTCGGCTTCGTCGACCACCACATGGTTGACGGCGGCCACCGAGATGGCGTCGCGCTCGATCAGATCGATCATGCGGCCCGGGGTGGCCACGACGAGATCAACGCCCTGCTCGAGCTTCTCGATCTGTTTCTCGATCGGTGCACCGCCGTAAATCGCGAGGGCGGTTCGGTCGACCGCCTCGGCGGCGGGCGCCAGTTCGTCGCACACCTGATTGGCGAGCTCACGGGTCGGGACGAGCACGAGACCGGTGGGCTTCTTTGGCTCGGCCTTCGCCATCAGCTGCAGAACGGGTAGGCCGAAGGCAAGGGTCTTGCCCGAACCGGTCTTGGCCTTGCCGCAGACATCTCGGCCGGCGAGTGCGTCGGGGATGGTGAGGGCTTGGACGGGGAAGGGGGCGGTGATCCCCCGCTCGGACAGGGCGCCGGTGATGGCATCGGCCAGCCCCAAATCCGCGAACGTTTGTGTTTCGGTCATCTCTTCTCAGGGGAGCCGGGGTCCGGGAAGCGGGGTCCCCCGGCGGGTCGGGTCATCGTGGGGTGACGACGACAACGCAAGGGTACAAGCGACCGGGCCGCTACGGGACGATCCGGCCGTCACGCACCTCGACCCCTTCCCTTCGCAAACGCGAGGTCTGCTCCACTTCGTGGCTCGCCAGGAGGCGGCCACTTGCTGCGATCACCCGCCACCACGCAAACGTGCCGTTGGGAGCACGCCGCAGCAACGAGCCCACGGCGCGAGCCGCGCCGGGGTACCCGGCCTCGGCTGCGACTTCGCCGTAGGTCACGAGGTCTCCAGGTCTGAGCGCGTCGAGGACGGCGCCCGCCGCTTGTTCGAAGTCGGTCCAGGTCGAGCGGTCGGGGTCCACGTCAGCGTCGGATCGCGACGACGTCGACGGGTTCCTCCACACCGGGGATCTCACGTCGACCGATCGGAACCGACACGATGTCGGTGTAGAGGTGGACGATGTCGTCGGCGATGGCGAGCACCTGCCGAGGTTCGGCCGCAGCGCACAACCGGGCCGCAAGGTTGACCGCATGGCCGACATAGTCGTCGCCGTCGATCAAGATCACGGGACCCGTTGTGAAGCCGGCACGTAACGGGAGTGGCGAGCCGGAATCGGTGATCAGCCCTTCGATCTCGACCAGTGCCTCCAACAGCGGTTCGGGTTCGACGCCGACGAGCATGGCACCGTCGCCCAACCACTTCGCGATGCGAACCCCATGGGTCGATGCAACACCGCGAACGACCGCACGGAACGCCGACAGGATATCGACCGCCTCATCGTCCCCCTGGACATCGGTATACCGGGTGAAACCGGACAGGTCGACGAACGCGAACGATCGCTCAACCCGGGTTGCCCGGGGATGGGACGCATCGTGCAGCACATCGGCCATGGCGCCACCGTAGCGATCCGATGCGACCGGCTCTGCACTCATCGCCGTACCATCACGCTGTGGACCCCTTCGCCACCCTCTCCGACTGGCCCGGTCGCGCCGCCGCTGCCGTCGTGCAACCCGACGGCAGCATCGAGCGATGGGGGGACACCACCGAGCCGTTCGCGCTGGCATCGGTCACCAAACTGCTCACCGCAATGACCGTGCTGATCGCCCACGAGGAGGGAACCCTCGATCTCGACGAGCCGATCGGACCGGGGGACTCGACCACCACCGACCTGCTCGCCCACACCGCCGGGGTCGCCCCGGACACCCTCGACCAACTCGCACCACCCCGCACCCGCCGCATCTATTCGACCTCGGCCTACGACCTCGCTGCCGACGCCGTGGCCGAACGCTCCGGGATCGCCTTTCAGGACTATCTCGACGAGGCGCTGATCGTCCCGCTCGGCCTGCACGCCACCCACCTCAACGGATCCGCCGGTGCCGGCGCACGGGCCTCCGTCGACGATCTCGTCCGGGTGATCGACGCCTGGCGCCGGCCCGTTCTCATCGGTGAGACCACCTTGGAGCAGGCCGTCACGTCCCATCTCCCCGACCTCAACGGCGTGCTTCCCGGATTCGGCACCCAACGCCCGAACCCATGGGGTATCGGACCGGAGATTCGGGGCCACAAGGATCCCCACTGGACGGCAGCCGACAACAGCCCCCACACCTACGGCCACTTCGGGCAGGCAGGCACGATGCTGTGGATCGACCCGGATGCCCGCACCGCCGCCGTGGCGTTGTGCACTGAACCGTTCGGCCCCTGGGCGGCCGAGGCGTGGCCCCGGTTCAGCGCCGACGCGCTGGCATCGGCGACCTGAGCACCCTCCGCAGGACGACAACCACCCCCGGATCGACGAAGGCAGTCGATCGTCAGGCGTGGTGATGCCGATCGGCGATGAGGCTGATCATCTCGAACATGATCGCCATCGAGCGATAGCTGGTGATCTGGTTCGGCGAGTCGACGGTCGGCATGAGACACACGACATCACCGCCGATGACGTTCTTGCCGCGGACGCAACGAAGGAGCTCCATCACCTGGTTGATGCCGAACCCTTCGATGCCCGCCTCGATGTTGGCCACCCCGGGGGCGACCATCGGATCGAGACAGTCGAGGTCGAATGTGATGTAGAGCGGGCGGTCGCCGATCGTTTCGTCGATGACCTCCATTACCTGCTCGGCACCCATGGAGTCGTAGTCGGTCTTCTTGATGACCGTGTATCCGAGGTCGTAGGACGGGTCGAGCCATTCCAGACTTCGGGTGTTGCCACGGATACCCACCTGCACCGAGTGTTGGGGGTCGACGTGACCCTCAGTCACCAGATAACTCGCCCAGTGGGCTGCCGACTTCACCGCCCCCATGAAGTGGGGGATGTTGTGGAAGGCGTCGGTATGCGCATCGAAGTGCAGCAGGCACGCCTTCTCACCGCCGGTCAGATTGCCGCCACCGAGCGCTTGGAGAATGCCTCCGGTGATCGAATGGTCACCGCCGATGGACACCGGCCGGCAGCCGGCGGCGTCGAGTCGGGCGTAGTACTCGGTGATCATCTCGATCGAGCGTTCGTTGTTGTTGCCTTCGCTCAGCGGCACGTCGCCCAGGTCACGTACCCGGGCCATCTCCCACGGGTCGATGCCGAAGTGGTTGTGGACCCGACGGCCGATCGCCGACACATTGCGGACCGCACGGGGTCCGAGGTGCTGATCGCGTTGTGTCGTCCCGTTGCCGGTCGAGTGCGGGACGCCGACCAGACCGATATCGGCGTTGGCGGGATCCTCGTCGTGCTCGCATCGGAACAGGGTCGGGATCCCGTACCAAAAAATCCCGTTCATCACGCGCTGCTGGTCGTCGAGCTCGGTCATGACCGCACGCTAGATCAGCCGAGCCCGACCGATCAGCTCGACGGGCTACGCGCCGTCGGCGGAGTCTGCGGCACCGACGATGTCATCGGTCGAGTCATCCTCGGGACGACGACCCCGCACGAGGAGCCAACCACCGGCAATCGCGATGCCGATGATGCTCATCCAGATATTGATGCGCACCCCACCGACCTCGGTTGCCGGATCGACGCGAATCGTCTCGAGCCACAGTCGGGCGACCAGATACCCGACGACGTAGACCGCGAGCAGCGCACCGCGGCGCAGCTTGCCCGTGCGATCGACCCACACCAGAAACAGCGTGAGTCCGAGGTTCCACAGCGATTCATAGAGGAAGGTCGGGTGGAACGTCTCGGCGCCGCGGTGACCGGCCGAGGCCGCCACATCAGGGTCGATCTCGACCGCCCACGGAAGATCACTCGGACCGCCGAAGAGTTCCTGGTTGAAGTAGTTGCCCCAGCGTCCGATCGCCTGCGCCAGAGGAAGCCCGGGGACAATCGCATCGAGCAAGGTCGGTTGGTCCCAGCCATTGCGGCGAATCATCCAGAGACCGACGAGCACGCCAGTAGCGATACCGCCCGGGATGCCGAGGCCGCCTTCCCAGATCTTGAACGGCTGTGCCCAACCCTCGTCGAAGCGCCAATCGGTAAGGACGTGGTAGGCGCGAGCGCCGACCAGCCCGGCGGGCACCGCCCACAGCGCGATGGTCGAGATGTCGTCGGGATTGCCGCCGCGGGCCACCCACCGCCGCTGCGAGAGCAGGACGGCGGCCACCACACCGAAGGCGATCATCACGCCATAGGCCCGAAGGGTGAGCGGTCCGAGCTCGATGACGCTCTCGGACGGGCTGGGGATCGAAGCGAGCATGCGGAGACAACCCTATGCGTCGCCGACCGATTCCAACGGCGCGCCCAGCTGAGGACGCAGCCGCTGGGTCAGGTCGACAGCAGACGACCGCGAGCGGCGCTGAGATCGCCGGCGCCAGCGGTGACGGCCGGCAATAGACCGGGAACGCCAGCGAGCCGGTTGGCGGCGAAGAAGCGGGCCATCACGGCGCGGTCCTCGGCTTCCTCGGCGCCGAGTGAACGAGCGGAAAGTGCCGCGTCGGCCAGGATCTGACCGCCCGTGGTGATGGCCATCATGTTGAGGTACGCCATTGCCCCGGCGAGCATGTCGGATGGGTTTGAGCCTGAGACCTCGAGGAGATACTCGGTGGCCGAACTGAGCGCGTCGAGCGCGATCGACAACTGCTCCCGCACCGACTCGAGCCCCTCGACACCCTCGAGGGAGGCGATGGTGGCACCGATCTCGGTGAGGTGGTCACGGACGACGCCGCCCTGCCGCATCCCGAGCTTGCGACCAGCGAGATCGATCGCCTGGATGCCGTTGGTGCCCTCGTAGATCGGGGCAATCCGGGCGTCGCGGAAATGCTGAGCAGCGCCGGTCTCTTCGACGAAGCCCATGCCGCCGTGGATCTGCACGCCGATGGAGGCGAGCTCGACACCCATGTCGGTGCACCAGCTCTTCGACAGCGGGGTGAGCAATGCGGCTCGCTCCTCGCCCTTGGTGCGCGCGTGCTCGTCGGCACCGTGGTGGGCATGGTCGAGCGCCTCGGCGTTGCGGTAGGTCAGGCCTCGCATCGCGGCGATCGTCGATTTCATGTCGAGCAGCATGCGCTGGACGTCGGGATGGTCGATGATCGGCGACTCGGTGCCGGGCGCTGCACCGATGGCGCGGCCCTGGGTGCGCTCATGGGCGTAGCCGAGCGCCTGCTGGTAGGCGCGCTCGGCGATGCCGACGCCCTCGACGCCCACGCCGAGACGGGCGTTGTTCATCATCGTGAACATGCAGCGCATGCCTTGATGCTCCTCGCCGAGGAGGTAACCGACCGCGCCGCCGTTGTCGCCGTACTGCATGACACACGTCGGGCTGCCATGAATGCCGAGCTTGTGTTCGATGCTCACGCACGTGAGGTCGTTGCGCTCGCCGAGCGTGCCGTCGTCGTTGACGAGGAACTTCGGAACGATGAAGAGGCTGATGCCCTTCGTGCCGGGAGGGGAACCGGGGGTTCGGGCGAGCACCAGGTGCACGATGTTGTCGGCGACATCATGCTCACCCCAGGTGATGTAGATCTTCTGGCCGAAGATGCGCCAGGTGCCGTCGTCGGCCAGCTCGGCCTTGGAGGTGAGCGCGCCCACGTCGGAGCCGGCGTGGGGCTCGGTGAGGTTCATCGTGCCGGTCCATTCACCGCTGACGAGCTTCTGGAGGTAGATCTCCTTCTGGCTCTCATCGCCGTGATGCATGATCGCCTCGATGGCGCCCTGACTCAGCAGTGGGCCCAGCGCGAACGCCATGTTGGCCGTCGTGGTCATCTCCTGCACAGCAGTAGAGAGCAGCTGCGGAAACCCGCCGCCGCCGTAGGCCTCAGGAAACCCGATGCCGTTCCAGCCGGACTCGACGAGCTTGCTGTAGGCCTCGGCAAAACCGGGGGCGGTGGTGATGCTGCCGTCCTCGTTGAGCTTGGTGCCGAACGTGTCGCCGTCGCGGTTGGTCGGCGCCACCACCTCGTCGAAGAACCGACCCGCCTCAGCAACGAGACCGTCGATGAGATCCGGGTCGGCGTGCTCGTACCCCTCCAGTTTGGCGAGGGCGTCGAGATCAGCCACGTGCCGAAGGGTGAACGTGATGTCCTCGATGGGGCTCCGGAAGTCGCTCATGAGCCCAAAGGGTAGTGGCTCGCCTGCCTCGCCGGGCTATCGGCGCAGTGCCCGCTTTACCCAACGATCGAGCCGTTCCCGCGGCACCGCTTCGAGGATCACGCCGCGACGGGTCGCGATCATCGAATTGACCTCTGCACCGAGCAGCAGGCCCATGGCCATCATGTAGAGCCAGAACAGCAGGCTCAGGGCGCCTCCGAGAAAGCCGAAGATGGCATTTGCGCCACTCGACGCAAGCCCGAGGTAGGTGCCGAAGCCGAGCGACACGACGGTCCACCACACCGATGCCAG
>Ga0255751_10001139_pt1 | contig 25239 bp, 23 predicted proteins | sample 071ome_20_FD_179951 | JGI IMG/M metagenome (GOLD analysis project Ga0255751, IMG submission 179951) | Coastal salt marsh microbial communities from the Groves Creek Marsh, Skidaway Island, Georgia - 071412BT metaG (version 2) | ecosystem: Environmental > Aquatic > Marine > Intertidal zone >... | reverse complement strand
ATAAGGATGATCCAAAACAGGTTGCATTGGTCTAGGTGTTGGTTTCGATTATTAATATAATGAAAATTATTCATTTTGAGTTGGTTAGAAGTTGTAATTCTTTTTTTTTAACTTCTAAAAAACAAAAAAAAATGATCATCAAATGTACTGCAAATTACATTCAGCACATTGTATTTTTGTATCGAAATCTCTATATTTGACCCACCAAAATTTGGTTTTTCGGGTGTTTAGCTCAGTTGGTTTAGAGCGCTACCTTGACAGGGTAGAGGTCACTGGTTCGAATCCAGTAACACCCACTTACATACCTTCCTTTTTTATTTTAATTTGTAACTTATTTCAAATTTTCGATCATGAAATATGAATTTGAACGCAAACCGTGGGAATATGGACTGCTTTCCATCCGTTTTCGACTCAATTGCTGGTTTTTGCGTCAAATTGGGATTGTTGCATTTGGAGTTTTAGCGGCTCTGACAGGAGTATTATTGACTGTTCTGGTGTATGAATGGTTTCTTATAAAATAATCGCTTATGTATTTTTTGAGAAATATTGTGATTTATGCCCTTTTAGCGGTCTTGGCATTTATTCTTTATGAGGCCATTAGACGTTTTAATAAAAGGAATTGAGCTTACAGTACTGGTTGTAGTTTTTCTAAGGCCATAGCTCGAGACCCTTTCAATAAAATATTTTTTTGAATTAGTGGATGATTAGAAATCCAATTGGTACAAGTTGCTGTATCTTCAAAAATAAAGGTGTTAGCAGGGTGGTTTTGTGTTTTTTTGAAAGGTTTTCCAATTAGACATACGGTTTCTAGATTCATGGTAGCAAGCAGATCTACAATTTGTTGATGTGCTGCATCACTATAACTTCCCAACTCCATCATAGCGCCTAGTATGACCACCTTGTGTTTTTTATAATTGGTATCAAAGGCCGACAATGCGGCGCGCATACTGTTGGGATTGGCATTGTATGCATCGAGTACGAGCGTATTTTTCTGGGTTTGGACTACCTGTGAGCGGTTGTTGTTGGGTAGATAATCTTCGATGCCTTTTTTTATTGTTTCTGCTTTTAGATTAAAAAAATTACCAAGGGCAATAGCGGCTCCGATATTGGTGAGGTTATAGCTGCCATATAAGCGACTTATAGCAGTGTTTCCCTTCCATTGTACGTGCAGTTCATTTTCTTTTGTATGGTAGTCAATTATGAGGTTACAATTTGGGTTTTTTCCAAAGCTATAACTATCATACTCTGAGAGCAACGCATTTTGTGTTTCATCATCCGCATTATGCAGGATTTTTTTGTGGTTGGTCATCAGGTACTGATACAATTCGGATTTGCCTTTGACAACCCCTTCCAAACTTCCAAAACCCTCGAGGTGTGCCGCTCCAAAATTGGTTATATAACCTAGATCGGGTTCTGAGATGCTGCACAGTTGTGCGATTTCTCCCAGATGATTAGCGCCCATTTCAACAATATAAAAATCACCATCAGCTGGCATTGACAAAAGTGTTAGTGGTACTCCGATATGATTGTTGAGATTGCCCTGAGTTGCGTATGCGTTGCCACCTTGTTTAAGAACTGAATACATTAGTTCTTTGGTGGTCGTTTTACCATTGCTACCAGTAAGTCCGATGACGGGTCCTTTAAATTTTTTTCGATGTTGGTTGGCCAAGTTTTGTAGGGCTTTTTCTACATCATCAACTACAATACAACGGGGATTATTTTTAAGCTTGTGATCGCTAACAACTGCGGCGATGGCACCTTGTTCGAGGGCTTTTATTGCGAATTGATTGCCATCAAAATGCGGGCCACTAAGGGCGAAAAACAGGCCATTGGGCAATGGTTTTCTTGTGTCTGTAAATACACCTGTACTTTCTTCAAATAGTGAATATAGTTCTTGATAAGTTTCCATAAAAAAAGGCATCGTTTGTGATGCCTTATTAAGGGTTAACGAGCACGTTTATGACGTGCAGTTTTTTTGATGCGGCTTTTGGATCCCAATCGAGACATTGCACATCGGAAACCGATGTAGTCCGTTGCTATATACTGAGGCAAATAGCGACGTTGTGCCGGATCGAGCCAATAGGCACGGTCTTTCCAAGAACCTCCTTTATATACTCTTACTTCGTCGGTAATGAGTGTTGTTCTTTTGGCTGATTTGTCGATTTGTCGTACCACATTACCTTCTTGATCCACCGTTACTTTTGCGGTAACAGGCGCATCATACATCATCGATGTTTCGGTTTTTTTTGTTCCACCCCCAGCTTCATTGGGGTTCTGACGGTCTCTAAATCTTCTTGTTGACTCTCGATCTCCATCTCTAAAATTGCGGTTGTCACTTTCAGAAAAATTTTGTCTCAAGAAGGTTTCTTCTTCGTCAATTGCAACTTGGTTGAGGTCACCAGGTAATTTTTTCAATAAAATTCTACCGTTAGGCAGGGTGTCATAGACCAGTAAATCTTGTGAGATGATCTCGGCTTTTCCGTCCTCGCCTATGGTTGATTTATAGTAGATATTTCCTCTGTAATAATTGAAATCATTGAATTCATCATCGATAATTGGGCGGTATACATCTCCGACCCATTCGGCAACATTACCGGCCATATCATACAGACCAAAATCGTTTGGAGGATATGACTTTACTTGTATGGTAATATCTGCCCCATCGTCCGACCAACCTGCGATTCCGCCATAGTCTCCTTTTCCAAACTTGAAGTTGGCCAATTGATCTCCTTCGGATCTTCTTTCACTAGATCGGGTATATTCTCCAGACCAGGGATATTTTTTCTTTCCTCTGTAGGTGTTGTATTCGCGGTCTCCAACAAGTGCCAAAGCAGCGTATTCCCATTCGGTTTCGGTTGGAAGCCTGTAGGAGGGGAGAAGTAATCCTTTTTCTACTCCTGCATATACATTGACCGTAGCCGTATCTCTTTGCATGGTTCCTCTTTTGCCAGAGTTGATCAATGGGGTGCTGTTTCCATCAAGGCTGTCTATTTTACCGCCATAGGTGGTTTCTGGACGTTTTAGGTAGGCATCCGTACTAAAAGTGCTATTGGCATCTACGGCTTCATAGCGAACATCTTTACGAACATAGGATTCGCGTTCCAATAAAAATTCATTTACGCGGTTGGTTCGCCATTCTGCAAATTGAACGGCTTGTAGCCAGTTGACCCCTACTACTGGATATTCGGCATAAGCAGGATGTCTAAGATAGTTGGTGGTCAATTCTTCTACATAACCCAAGGTATTTCTCCATACCAAGGTGTCGGGTAGGGCGCCTTGATATATTTGTCGGTAACGCAATTCGTCTTGCGGAAAAACAGCACGCAACCAGTCCAAATATTCTAAATACATCAAGTTTGTTACCTCCGTTTCGTCCATATAAAAAGACATAACATGTTGTTGGGTGGGTGTGTTGTTCCAGTCGTGCATGACATCGTCTTGCACTTGCCCTTTAGTAAAAGTGCCTCCCTCAATGAAGACCAATCCAGGAGCGGTTTCTTGCTCCTCAAAGTCTACGTTGTATTGAAAGCCTCCTTTTTTGGCGTTGATGGACCAGCCTGTTGCTCTAGAGGTATTGTTTTTGGCGCAGCTGGTGACAACTAATGCTCCAAGTGTCAAGGCTGCTAGTGTTTTGATGGTAGTTGTTTTCATAGGGTGTGTTAACACTATAAAATCTTCGTTGCAATATACTAATTATACAGCGTACAGAATAATATTATTACGTTATATCATTTACTATAACGTTTATTTAGGCAAAATCGTATGTATAGTGGCTATTTTTATTTTTTAAAATCAAACATAACTGGTTGCCACACACGAATTCTGCCGAATACGCGTTATAGAAGGAAAATGAATCGATTTTGAAATTCAAAATTTCAATTTTTTTGTGTTTTTGGGCCTTTGTAGGACACACCCAACAAAACCAACGTGTGATTACAACAGGCGTTCCCTTTTTGTTGATTACTCCAGACGCTCGAGCTGCAGGTTATGGCGATCAGGGAGTTGCTACTTCTGCCGATGCTTTTTCACAACAGTGGAACCCTGCAAAGTATGTGTTTTCAGAAAACTCACAAGGGATCGGTGTCAGTTACACCCCCTATTTGAGCAAGCTGGTCAATGATATATTTTTGGGCAATTTGACCTATTTTAAAAAACTCAACGAAAGAAGTGCCTGGGCAATGAGCCTCAAGTATTTTAGTTTGGGTGAAATTCAGTTTAATGATTTAATAGGCGGAACAATAGTCAATCAGGGATTAGAACGGCCCAATGAACTGACCCTAGATCTTTCCTATGCTTTGCAATTGGGAAAAAATTTCTCCATGGCCGTCGCCGGTCGCTACATTCGTTCAGACCTCAAGATCACAACCGACCTCGATGCTTCGTCTGCCAATACCCTTGCGGTTGACTTATCCGGTTTTTTTCAGAGTGATCCTTTTGAGATAAGCAATTTGCCCGCGATTTATCGCTTTGGATTTAACATTTCTAACGTCGGACCTCGCCTAAAATATGACTTAGGCGGTCAAAAGAACTACATACCAACCAATCTAAAATTGGGTACCGGTTTCACCTTTCAGATTGACCAACAAGATGCTTTGGCATTTATTTTTGAGGTGAACAAACTTTTGGTGCCTACACCAGTTGCTCAATACGATGATTCAGGCATGTTTTTGGGCTATCAACAACCGGATATCAACTTTTTAAAAGGCATAGGACGTTCTTTTAACGACGCGCCAGAGGGCTTTAGTGAAGAGCTAAAAGAGATCAATTGGAGTATGGGCATCGAATACCTCTATCAAGGAGTTTTTGCCCTCCGAACGGGTTATTTTAACGAAAGCCCAGAAAAAGGATCGCGTCGTTTTTTGACTTTTGGAACAGGTTTTGGACTCAATCAAATGGACATTGACATTTCCTATCTTTTTTCTACTTCCAAAGTACGCAGCCCCTTGGAAAATACCTTGCGTTTCTCTGTAACATTTGACCTGGGATCAGCAAATCTCACTCCCACCCAATAAGCGTTCGCTAAAATTGTTGGGAGTCAAATTATGCCCATTGTGAATTATTGACTAATTTTGCAAGGCAAATTGAAGGTAAACATACCCTGTTTTTTATGAAAAAAATCACCAAACAAACCTACCTCAAATGGTACGAAGACATGCTCTTCTGGAGAAAGTTTGAAGATAAACTAGCATCGGTCTACATTCAGCAAAAAGTACGTGGATTTTTACACCTATACAACGGTCAAGAAGCCGTATTGGCAGGGTCTTTACACGCCATGGAGATTGGCAAAGATCGCATGATCACAGCCTATCGAAATCACGTACAACCTATAGGACTTGGCGTGGACCCCAAAAAGGTAATGGCCGAACTCTATGGTAAAGCCACGGGCACATCGATGGGACTGGGTGGCTCGATGCATATTTTTTCTAAAGAACACCATTTTCATGGTGGTCATGGAATCGTAGGAGGACAAATCCCACTAGGTGCCGGAATGGCATTTGGCGATAAATATTTTAAAAGAGACAACGTAACGCTTTGCTACATGGGAGATGGTGCCGTGCGTCAAGGCGCTTTACACGAGACCTTAAACCTAGCGATGTTATGGAAGCTACCCGTAGTTTTTGTAGTAGAAAATAACGGGTACGCGATGGGAACCTCTGTAGCACGTACTGCCAACCATCAAGAAATTTGGAAACTTGGATTGGGTTATGAAATGCCCTGTGAACCCGTAGACGGTATGAACCCCGAAAATGTTGCTAAAGCCATGGACAAGGCCATTAGCCATGCAAGAAAAGGCAATGGACCTTCTTTTCTCGAAATGAAAACCTACCGCTATCGCGGTCATTCGATGTCCGATGCCCAACACTATCGAACCAAAGAAGAGGTAGAAGAATACAAGAAAATTGATCCAATCACACAGGTAAAGGATATCATTTTAGAAAAAAAATATGCCACGCAATCCCAACTTGACGCCATTGACAAGGGGGTTAAGGAACGAGTAGCCGAGTGTGAAAAATTTGCCGAAAGTTCTCCGTATCCCGATACCAATGTCATGTACGATGCGGTATACGAACAAGAAGATTATCCATTTTTAAAGCATAAATTAAGTTAGACTATGGCCGAGATTATCAACATGCCGAGATTGAGCGATACTATGGAGGAAGGTACCGTAGCCAAATGGTTCAAAAAAGTTGGTGACACCGTTAAGGAAGGCGATATCCTTGCCGAAATCGAAACGGACAAAGCCACAATGGAATTTGAAGCCTTTCACGAAGGGCAACTACTACATATCGGTATAGAAGAGGGTGGCACAGCTCCCGTCGATACGCTTCTTGCCATTATAGGGCAAAAAGGTGAAGACATCAGTGGGTTGGTCAACCAAAATGATGCCCCCGCCTCAACCTCTAAACCAGCTACAACTCCCGAAGTGGCAACACAAGCCCCTTCAACGGCAGAAATGCCCGAAGGTGTCGTGGTCATTACGATGCCTCGATTGAGTGATACGATGGAAGAAGGGACTGTAGCGCAATGGCTCAAAAAAGTTGGAGATACGGTTGAAGAAGGAGAAATTTTGGCCGAAATCGAAACCGATAAGGCTACAATGGAATTCGAAGCTTTTCATGCAGGAACCCTATTGCACATTGGGATTCAGCAAGGCGAAACCGCAGCCGTAGATAGTGTACTTGCACTCATAGGACCCAAAGGTATTGACGTCCAAGCCGCATTGGCTGCAGTGCCAGCAGCAAACACACAACAAGCCGCGTCACCAACTTCAGAAAGCGTACAAACTCCACAAGCAGTCGCAACTCCAGAACCGGTCAAAAAAGAGGTAGCTACACCAAAAACAACACTAGTTGTTTCTAACAATGGACGTGTCGTAGCTTCACCGCTTGCAAAAAAGATTGCAGAAGAAAAAGGGATCAACCTTGCTTCTGTTGCAGGCTCAGGAGATCATGGTAGAATCATAAAACGCGATATAGAAAACTTTTCGGCCTCGGGCACAGCAGCCTACGCAGCTCCAGTGGGTGTAGAAAAAATCACTGAATTGGCCAATAGCCAGATGCGAAAAACCATAGCCAAAAGGCTAGCAGCGTCCAAATTTAGTGCCCCACACTACTATCTAGGGGTAGAATTTGACATGGACCATGCCATTGCATTTAGAGCCCAATACAACACCCTACCGGATACAAAAATCTCTTTTAACGACATTGTTATAAAAGCAGTTGCCATGGCATTACGTCAGCACCCTGAAGTAAACTCGCAGTGGTTTGACGACAAAATTGTACACAACCATCATATGCATATTGGTGTAGCGGTAGCAGTTGCAGATGGTTTAGTCGTACCTGTTGTAAAATTTGCAGACACCTTGCCTTTACCTCAAATAGGGAGTAGTGTAAAAGACTTTGCGCAGCGTGCACGAGACAAAAAACTAACCCCTGCAGAGATGGAGGGCAGTACCTTTACGGTATCCAACCTTGGAATGTTTGGTATTCAGGAGTTTACCTCAATCATCAATCAACCCAACTCGGCGATTTTATCCGTGGGTAGCATTGAAGAAAAGCCTGTTGTCAAAGAAGGTAAAATTGTGGTAGGACATACCATGAAGTTAACCTTAGCATGTGATCACCGAACCGTAGACGGAGCTACAGGTGCACAATTTTTACAAACCTTGAGAGGGTATATAGAAAATCCCGTTACACTATTGGTCTAACATTAGCAAGAAAGTGTGCAGAAAACCATTGTTATAACCGGAGCGAGTAGAGGAATTGGGCATGAAATTGCCCTACAAGCGGCTGGGGAAGGACATCAAGTTTTTGCATTATCAAGAGACCTAACTTCGTTGCAAAAAACAAAAGGAATTATACCGATAGCGGTTGATCTGACAGACCCTATTGACTTAACATCCTGTGTTGAAAAGATAAAACAAACAAGTCCGTCGGTAGATGTTTTGATAAATAATGCCGGAACTTTAGTTAATCGACCATTTTCTGAGACAACCCTTGCAGATTTTCGAAATACGTTTGCTGTAAATGTTTTTGCAGTAGCAGCCCTTACCCAAGCTTTATTGCCAATCATAAATCCAAAAGGTCACATTGTCAATATTAGCAGCATGGGTGGTGTTCAGGGTAGTGCAAAGTTTCCTGGACTCGCTGCGTATAGCAGTAGTAAAGGAGCATTGATCACACTTACCGAATTGTTGGCCGAAGAATACAAACAAACCGGGCCAGCGTTTAATGTACTTGCACTGGGAGCGGTTCAAACTGAAATGTTGGCCGCAGCATTTCCAGGCTATCAGGCGCCTGTTACAGCCCAAAAAATGGGGGCTTATATTTTAAATTTTGCATTGGAAGGCCACCATTTATACAACGGCAAAATTTTGCCTGTAGCGCTAAGTACTCCTTAATGATGGAGCCCTTATCTCAACTTGAAATGCACCTTCCAAAAGCGGCACTGCAACCGGTAGCTGACATCTTAGCAAGATATACGGTTGACGTTTCGATAAAAAATAGTAGAAAAACCAAACACGGGGACTATCAGCACCGACTCGATGGTACCGACAAGATAACCCTTAATAAAACGGACAACCCTTATCGTTTTTTGATCACCCTGATCCATGAACTGGCCCATTTAGTCGCCTTTAAAAAATTTGGCTTTGCGATTAAGCCCCATGGTAAAGAATGGAAAGATACCTATACACTTTTGATGCTCCCTTTTCTTAAACCCGAAATATTTCCAGATCCGATCTTAAGGGCATTGGCAAAGCACATGAAAAACCCTAAAGCCAGTACGGATCGAGATTTTAAACTAGTCATGCTCCTTAAAGCACACGACAAAAGCCCCGTCAAGACTTATATTTTTGAGCTCCCCGAAGGCGCAATATTCAAAATCTATAACGGGAAAGAGTTTATCAAAGGGTCAAAAAAACGAACCCGATACGAGTGTTTGGAGCGTGCCACAAACAGACGCTACATGATCAGTCCACATGCCGAAGTAGCTCTTGTCGATCGTACTGAAGAAAATTAACTTTCGAGATATACTTGACGCACTTTCTTCATCAGATTTGATGAATAGACAAAATCAGTAACCGCTTTGTTGTCGGTTTTAAAAATTTCTTTATTGCTGCCCTCCCAAGCTTTTTCACCTTGATCTAAAAAAATAATTTTTTCACCAATTTCCATCACCGAATTCATGTCGTGGGTATTGATTACCGTTGTGATGTTGTATTCGTCTGTGATTTCGGAAATAAGGTTGTCAATTACGATGGCCGTTTTGGGATCAAGCCCCGAATTGGGTTCGTCACAAAAAAGAAATTTTGGATTTAATACGATCGCGCGAGCGATGGCCACTCTTTTTTGCATACCGCCCGAAATTTCGGAGGGTAATTTGTGATTGGCGTCAATCAAATTGACCCGTTTGATAACTTCGTTGGCGCGGTCCCGCATTTCTTCGTGAGATTTTTTCGTAAACATTTCCATAGGAAACATGACATTTTCTTCGACTGTAAGTGAATCAAAAAGAGCACTGCCCTGAAACACCATACCCATCTGTTTGCGAAGTTCACGATGTTGTTTTCGAGACATCGTATCCATCTCCAAACCGTCAAAATTGATTGTACCACTATCGTGCTCGTAAAGCCCAAGTAAACATTTTAAAAACACGGTTTTTCCGGAGCCACTACGCCCAATTATTAGGTTGGTAATGCCTTTTTCAAATGTAGTGCTGATCCCTTTCAAAACCGGGGTTTCTTCAAAAGACTTTTGCAAATTTGCGACTTTTATCATCAGGTGAGTAGCATTTGGGTTATAATGTAGTTGATGAGGATAATTAGTACACTCGACCAAACAAAGGCTGTAGTGCTCGCTTTTCCTACCGAAAGTGCACCACCATTGAGATGATAACCATGATACGAAGGCACCGTGGCAAGGATAAACGCAAACAAGATGGTTTTTACAAAAGCATAGGTAACATGAAATGGGATAAAGTCTAACTGGATGCCGTCTATAAATCCAGAGGTAGAAGAAAACCCCCCATAAACACAAGCCATATACCCTCCAAAAATCCCCAAAAACATTGATAGAGTGATGACAAATGGGTAGAATAAAAGGGCTATTATTTTGGGAAAAATCAGGTAATTATACGTGTTGATGCCCATAACTTCTAGGGCGTCAATTTGTTCGGTGACACGCATCGTGCCGATACTCGATGTGATGTATGAGCCTGCTTTTCCAGCCATTATGATAGAAATAAAAGTTGGAGCAAATTCTAAAATGACCGATTGACGGGTTGCATAACCTACCAAATAATCGGGCAACAACGGGTTGTCTAAGTTTAGTGCCGTTTGTATCGCAACTACCCCTCCTACAAAAAAGGAAATGAAAGAAACGATTCCCATAGAACCAATTATAAGATTGTCTATATCGGCCAAAATGAGTCGTTTTAATACAGACCATTTTGTGAATTTCCCAAACACTTTTGAGAGCATCAAAAAATAATTTCCGATATGAAAAAGCAAATTCATTAGGTGGATAAAGTTAGTAATTTATGTGCTACCAACTAGCGAATTATACCTGGTATGTAATTGCGTTGATATTCATTCCAGCACCTACACTTGCAAAAATAATAACGTCTCCAGGGGCCAATGTGTGCCCCTTAAAGTTGGTCTTTACCACCAAATCGTAAAGTGTTGGAACAGTCGCCACTGAGCTGTTTCCATATTTTTCAATATTCATCGGAAGGACATCTTCAGGAGCGGAGGTTTTGAAAAGTCGATAAAACCGTTTTACAATAGCTTCATCCATTTTTTGATTGGCCTGATGGATAAATATTTTTTTCACCTTATCAATTGTGACCCCAGAAAGCTCAAGACAATCTTTCATCGCCTGTGGAACATTAGAGAGAGCGAACTCATAAACTTTACGCCCTTGCATTTTGATGTATTTTGTCTGATCCGAAGTTTTTTGATTTGCCGTGCCATAATAGATATAATCGGCTTCGCCTTCGGCAGTAAAAGTGGTAGAAAGGTGGGATAAAATACCGCCTTGCTCATTTCGTGCTTCTACGATAGTTGCTCCGGCGCCATCTGCAAAAATCATCGAGTCACGATCGGAGGCATCAACCACCCTTGAAAGGGTTTCGGATCCAATCACCAAACATTTTTTTGCCATACCTGCTTTTATGAAAGCGTGCGCTTGAATCATGCCTTCGATCCAACCAGGGCAACCAAAGATCAAGTCATAAGCGACACATCTTGGGTTTTTAATCCCCAAATTGGTTTTAACCCGTGCGGCAACACTAGGTAAGATATCCACTTGGCAAGATGCTGCTTTGATATTGCCAACATTGTGCGCTACAATAATGTAATCCAAGGTTTCCCGATCGATTTTGGCATCTTCAATAGCAGTTTCTGCCGCCTGAGTTGCCAAATCTGCGGAGCTCAAATCTTTAGACACGTAGCGTCGTTCTTCGATACCTGTTATGGCTTGAAATTTTTCTATAATTTCACTGTTGGAACTCGGAATTGTAACTCCCTCTGCATCATAAAAGTGGTGGTCTAAAAAAGACTGGTTGGCCAGTATTATTTCTGGTAGATAGGTTCCGGATCCCGTGATTTTTGTAGAACTCATAATTTGGTTGCAATTTCTTTTTTATGAGCAATATGAAATAATAGTCTGTAAAAATGCTACGATGCTCAACCTGCGATTTCAAATGACATAATTTGTTTAAGTAATTTGCAACAGTCTATAATTCAGCATTCTGATATTCAGAAATTGGGACACAGCTACAAATTAAATTACGATCCCCAAAGGCTTCATCAACCCTTCTTACGCTCGGCCAAAATTTGTTTTCCCTTACATAAGGCAACGGAAAAGCCGCTTGTTGCCTAGAGTAGGGATAAGGCCAATCGTCTTGAGTAATCATTGCCAAGGTGTGGGGTGCATTTTTAAGAATTTGTAATGCTTCTTGATTTTCAGCGTCAATCTCTTTTCGAATTGCAAGCATTGCCTCACAAAAACGATCGATCTCTGCTTTGTTTTCACTTTCTGTAGGTTCTATCATCATGGTTCCAGGTACTGGGAACGAAACGGTAGGCGCATGAAAACCATAATCCATGAGACGTTTTGCAATATCTGTAACCTCGATATTTTGATTTTTGAATGGGCGACAGTCAATAATTAGTTCATGAGCACTTCGTCCATTTTCTCCTGTATATAATACTTCATATGCACCTTTCAACCGTTGTTGGATGTAGTTGGCGTTCAAAATGGCTATTTGGGTAGCTTTTTCTAGGCCACTACCGCCAAGCATTTTGATGTAACCGTAAGATATAAGACAAGCTAGTGCCGATCCCCAAGGTGCCGCGGAGATTGCAGTGATTGATTCTTTACCTCCCGTTGGAATCACTGGATTACCCGGAAGAAAATCTTTTAAATGCGCTGCAACACAGATGGGTCCTACACCCGGACCACCACCGCCATGCGGAATTGCAAAGGTTTTATGCAGGTTCAGATGGCAAACATCTGCACCAATAATAGCGGGGCTAGTAATCCCAACCTGGGCGTTCATATTGGCACCATCCATATATACTTGCCCGCCACAGTTGTGGATCAATTTTGTAATCTCCTTGATATGACTTTCAAAAACCCCATGTGTAGAGGGGTAGGTGATCATCAGCGCGGCCAAGTGGTCTTTATGCTGATGAGCTTTTTCATAGATATCCTCCCAATCGATATTTCCTTTTTCGTCTGTTTTGGTCACCACGACTTGCATGCCCGCCATTACGGCAGATGCGGGGTTGGTTCCATGTGCTGAAGCAGGAATTAAACAGATATTACGGTGCTGATCACCGCGCGATTGATGGTATGCTCGGATCACCATAAGTCCTGCATATTCTCCCTGTGCTCCCGAATTGGGTTGAAGTGAGGTTGCTGCAAAACCGGTGACTTCATTTAATTGATGTTCTAATGTTTGCAACACCTCTTGATAACCTTGAGCTTGTGTTACGGGAACAAAAGGGTGTAGGTTGCCCCATTTGGCCCAACTCAGTGGCAGCATTTCTGCAGCTGCATTTAGTTTCATGGTACAAGATCCAAGCGAAATCATCGAATGTGTGAGCGACAAATCTTTTCGTTCCAACGACTTAATGTAACGCATAAGCGCGGACTCAGAATGATAGGAATTAAAAATTGGGTGGGTAAGATAGGGGGTTGTTCGATGTTGACCTGTTGGTAATGCAGAAGTTGTTTTGGGGATTTCGAGTTTGATGTTTTTAGTTTTTGCTTGTGACTCAAAAACGGTAAGCATCTTTTCTAGTGCAAATTTATCGGTTGTTTCATTGAGCGAAATACCGATATGTTGGTCATCGATTTTAAGAAAATTGATCTGCTTTGATTCGGCCAATCCGATCAGTTTGGGGGCATTGCAACGGACGGTAAGCGTGTCAAAATAAAATTTGTTTTGCACTTCATATCCCATTTGGGTTAGTGCGTTAGCTAAGCCTTGTGTTTTATTATGGATATCCTCTGCAATTGCACGTATACCCTTTGGACCATGGTAAACAGCATACATTCCGGCCATAACAGCCAAAAGGACTTGGGCCGTGCAAATATTTGACGTGGCGCGGTCTCTTTTGATGTGTTGCTCACGGGTTTGCAGCGCCATCCGAAGCGCAGGATTGCCATCTAAGTCTCTGGTTTGTCCGATAATCCGCCCAGGAATATTGCGTTTGTAGGCTTCTTTGGTGGCAAAAAAGGCCGCATGAGGGCCACCATATCCTAGCGGAATTCCAAAACGTTGGGTGGTGCCGACGACAACATCTACATTGTATTTGCTGGGAGCTTCTAACAGACACAAACTCAACAAATCAGCGGCAATAACAGAAGTGATGCCAAAGCTTTGTATTTTGGATGTAAAAGCGGCAATATCAGGAATCGCACCGTGTTTACCAGGATATTGAAGGATTGCGCCATAAAAAGAGTGGTCAAAATCGGTCGTTTCCCAGTTGCCAATAACCAGTTGGATGCCCAATGGAATGGCTCGGGTTTTTAGCAATGAAAGTGTTTGGGGTAAAATATTTTCATCAACAAAAAAGCGGACGGCATTCTGTTGTTTTTGTTCGCGGGTGCGTGCGCTATACAACATGGTCATGCCTTCTGCCGCAGCGGTGCTTTCGTCCAATAACGAGGCATTGGCCAATTCCATTCCCGTCAGATCGCTAACGACGGTTTGAAAGTTGAAAATCGCTTCAAGACGGCCCTGGGCAATTTCTGCTTGATAGGGGGTGTAGGCGGTGTACCAGCCTGGATTTTCTAAAATATTGCGTTGAATTACCGCCGGGGTAATCGCTGCGTGATAGCCCAACCCGATGTAGGTATCATACAGTTTATTTTTTTCGGAAAGTTCGTGGATGTGTTTTAGAAAAGCATGTTCGCTAATGCCTTCTGGGAGATTGAGGGGTTGTTGCATTTGTATTGCTTCGGGAACTGTTTTTTTGATCAATTCCTCGACACTGCTCAAACCAATAGCGGTCAATTCTTCTTGTATTTCCCCAGCATTGGGCCCGATATGTCGCTTTTCGAATCCGGCTAATTCCATTCCAAAATTTTTCTGCTAAAATAGGTGATTTCAACTTTAAAATGCCTGCTTTAGAGTGGATAACCGCTATTTTTTTTTAACGTATTTGTGTATTTATTAACAGTTTAGTAATACATTTAAATTTCAAGATGCGCAAACGGGTTCGTTTCTATATTCAGTTAAGTTTTCATGTGGCATTTGCAGTGCTGGCACTTACAAAAATTACATCTTATTATTTTGATCTAAGTCTTACAAGAGGCTTTTGGATTGGATTATTTTGCCTGGTGGTTTTTGGATACAATCTCATTAAAAACAGCGCACTTTGGGTGGCACAACCTTTAACTTCAAACCTACTTCTAAAGGGGATAACAACTGTTGCTTTTTTTGGTGCGGTTTATTTGATATTTCCAAAAACAATCCCACAGTGTGTGGTGTTGTTTGGTGTGGTGTTGTTATCGGGATTTTATATTTTTCCGTTAAATGCTTCCAAAAAAAATTTTAGAGATCGACATGGATTAAAAATTTATGTGGTCGCTAGTGTTTGGGCTTTAGTCTCAGTCGGCATGCCCTTGGTCTATGGAGGCTTTTTTTTTGAAATGGATGTTATTTTACTTTTTATAAGTCGTTGGTTTTTTGTGATTACTGCAACGGTTCCTTTCGAAATTAGAGATGTAGAAAAAGATGCCCTGCACTTGGCAACCTGGCCACAATCTTTTGGAATAAAAGGGGCTAAAATTAGAGGGACCTTGGCTTGGCTGGTTTTTGTAATAATCGAGAGCAGCTTGGTTTTTGACACAAATTATGTTGCTGCCTTTGGCTTTGTGGGTGTTGCATTATTGGTTTTTCTTTGGATGAGTAGCGAACGGCAATCAGAATTTTACAGTAGCTTTTGGGTAGAGGCATTGCCGATTTTTTGGTGGCTGATTATGGAATATTGTGTAATTTGAAGTGCTAAATTCGCACCATGCCATATTTGATTTTTATCCTATTGATCTCGTTACAGTTGACGCATATCACCCTTGCTAAACCAGAATTTAAAATGCTCATCGATCAAAAACACCCGTTGATTGACGTCCGAACCAGCGAAGAGTTTGAAGCAGGAACCCTAGAAGGGGCATTAAACATAGATGTTAAAAGAGACGATTTTCTTGAAAAAATAAGCACTTTGAACAAACAAGACACGCTGTTGCTTTTTTGTCGGTCTGGCAGACGGAGTACCAGAGCCGCTCAGATTATGGACTCGTTGGGATTCAAAAATCTTTTTGAGTTGCAAGGTGGATATTTGGAGTGGATCGGAGTTCCAAGGGATTAATTAATTTATAGGGTGTTCATAGCCGGACTTAATAACACGTTCTACCGATTTTAGGTTGTCAAGGTTGTTGAGTGGGTTTTTGCTTAGAACCACCAAATCGGCAATTTTGCCTTTGGCAATGGTGCCAAGTTGATTATCAAGATTTAATGAAATCGCATTGTTTAGAGTAGCCGCCTTAATGCATTCGATGATCGAAAGCTTGGCCTTAAGATGTAACAAATGCAATTCGGCAAATAATCCAAGTTCACTATCCGACCCCGCACCAATTAGAACGCCTTTTTGATGCGCCTTTTCAGTAACCTTTTCAGAAAAAATAATTGCTTCTTCAGACTCAGTATCTGTATATACGATCAATGTAGCGTCTAGGACCGTTTTGTTTTCTATCAATAAATCGAAATAGGCATCCATCTTTTCAGAATCAATAGTAGATAGATCATATGGAGTTGCATCATAGCCCTCTTCGGTGAATGCTTCTTGTGCATTGGGAATATTTTCTAAGACCACATCTCTTAAAAAGTCTGCATGTGCATAGGATTTAATACCCTCCAAATCCCAAGGTCCAGCACTGAATAAAGTCCCATGGGACCAAACGGGCAAATTTTGATTTTGCGCTGCTTCAATGACTCTTTTCGCATTTTCTGGAGTAATATCCATATAGAGCTTTAGAGCGCTACTGCCAAAATCTTTGGCTTCTTTGACCAATTTTACAACATCGGTATCATCCTCCAAAACGGTCATCCATGCTACTTTTCCGGGTTCGGAGTCTCCGGCGGTTGGTTTTACGCGGTTATCATCTCCATAAAAATCGGAGCCCGCAACTAAGGAGGCAAAATAAACCTTAGAAAGCGGTTCTGTTTTTTCCTCTGCAGTTTCTTGGAGCTTTTTGAGGGCAATGCCATTTCCTGCTTTGTCAAATACCGTGGTGATCCCTGATTGGAAAAACGCTCTGATTTTTGACAACCCATGCGCGGTTTGTTCACCAACTTCAGAAGCGATATGACCGTGTCCTTCTATAAGACCAGGAATAAGGAATTTGCCTGTCATATCGATGGTCTTTATTTCTTTAGAAATGGTTTTTGTTCCGGTCTCAAAAAGATCAAGGATCGTTCCGGTTTCGGGATCAATCACAATCGTTTGATTGTCTATAAAATCATTTTTATAAAAATCCAATAGTGCTATGTGGGTGTAGGCATATTTTTCTGAAATAGAATTTTCTTCTTCTCCATCGTCTTTTTTACAGGAAAAAAGAAGGATAAAAATGGTAACGATACTGAAAGCACTGAATTGAATAAAAAACTTAGGGGATTGCATAGCAAAAAGGTTTGAAAGGTTTACTTGTCAAACGGTTGACGTTGAAGATACCCTAAAAAAGTTCTAATCGATGAGTCCAGCTCTTTTGAGAAGTGCTTCTGGATTGGGGGCCTTTTTTCGAAATCTTTTATAAAGCTCCATCGGATGCTCAGTTCCGCCTTTGGACAAAATATGCTCTTCAAAGTTTGCGGCAGTATTGGTATCAAAAATCCCTTTTTCCAAAAATAATTCGAAGGCATCGGCATCCAAAACTTCAGCCCATTTGTAACTATAGTAGCCTGCGGCATACCCGCCTTGAAAAATATGTGAAAAAGCAGTGCTCATACAGTTTTCTTCTTGATCCGGTGTAAAGTTAAAAGGTTCAAAAAGGGCTTTTTCGTGTTTTTTGATGTCTACAATTTGCACCTCATGCGTTGTGTGATAGGACATATCCAAATAGGCAAAACTCAATTGCCGAAGGGTTTGAAGTCCTTGTTGAAATTGGGCTACTTTTTCGATTTTTTCGATGTAGTGGTCGGGAAGAGGTTCTTGGGTTTTATAGTGTTTTGCAAAAAGATGTAGCGCTTCATTTTGGTAACACCAGTTTTCCATAATTTGACTGGGTAGCTCGACAAAATCCCAATACACACTCGTGCCACTCAATCCGCTATAAACCGTTTGGGCCAACATTCCATGCAAGGCATGTCCAAACTCATGGAAAAGGGTAGTGACTTCATTAAAGGTCAGTAGTGAAGGCTTTTCTTTTGTTGGTTTAGAAAAATTGCAAACAATAGAAATATGCGGTCGTTCGGTCGCATGTTGACTTTTGAAGGAGGTCATCCAGGCACCACTTCGTTTGCTTTCACGTGGATAAAAGTCTAAATATAGCAATGCAACATATTGCCCGTTGGTTTTAGTAACCTTATATACACTTACATCGTTGTGATAAGGATCTACATTGTTGATCAATTCAAACTCAAGCTGGTATAATTTTTTGGTTATTGCAAAAAGCCCTTCAAGCGTATGCTTTAGGGGAAAATATTCACGCAAGGCCTGTTCGTCCAGTTGGAGTAATTGCTGCTTTATTTTTTCGGTCAAAAAAGCGGTATCCCATTTTTGAAGGGTCTCAATACCAAATTCTTTTGCCATTTTTTCTAGTTCTGCCCACTCCTTTTCTGCAGCTGGGCGGGCTTTTTCTTTTAAGGTGTTTAAAAAGGAATAGACCGTTGCCTCGTCTTTGGCCATACGTTCTTCTAGGACAAAAGCTGCGTGGGATGCATAGCCCAAAAGTTGGGCACGTTGTTGCCGTAATTCGACCAGCTGTTTGATGACCTCCTCATTGTTGTTTTCGTTTTTTTGAAATCCGATTTTGCCGTAGGCCAAACTCATTTTTTTACGTAGGTCGCGGTCTTCGACATAGGTCATAAAGGGCACGTAGCTGGGATAGTCTAGGGTAAATATCCATCCGTTTTTCCCTTTTTCTTCAGCGGCTTGTGCTGCAGCCTCTAAGTGATTTTCGGGCAATCCTTTGAGTTGGTTTTTGTCTGTGATATGGAGTTCAAACGCATGCGTATCTGCAAGGGTATGTTCTCCAAATGTGAGCCCCAACTGAGACAGTTTTATATCAATTTCTTTTAGCCGTTCTTTTTGTGTAGCATCGAGCAGGGCTCCATTTCTAACAAAACCACGGTATTCCTTTTCTAAGAGGGTGTGTTCTTCTGGGGTGCGTGATTTTGGAGCGGTATTTTTATAGACTTCTTCGATGCGCTTGAAGAGCTTGGTGTTTGATCGGATACGATTTTGAAAAGTGGCCAATTGGGGTGCGACTGCTTGCGTTGCTTTTTGCAATTCGGGAGAGGTTGCAGCACTATTGAGGTTGAACAACAAGCTGCTGTTGCGCGCCAACAAACTCCCACAGGCATCCAATGGGGCAATTGTATTTTCAAAGGTAGCGGGATGGGGTTGTGCTACAATTTCATCTATTTCGCTTAGGGCTTCTTCAATTGATTTTTCAATAGCAGGGACAAAGTGATCTATCAGAATGTCTGCAAATGGAGCTGCTTGATATGGGGTATCAAAAGCTTTGAGAAGGGGGTTTTTCAAAATTTAGGATTTTAAATTTCGTGCACTTTGATGCACTTTTTCTTCTAGGCCTTTTTTAAAGAGTTCAATTTTTTGACGCACATTTGAATCTGAGGCACCAATGATTTGGGCGGCCAAAATGCCGGCATTTTTAGCACCATTGAGCGCAACGGTAGCCACGGGAACTCCACCTGGCATTTGCAGAATTGAGAGTACAGAATCCCACCCGTCAATTGAGTTGCTCGATTTTACAGGAACACCAATTACGGGCAGCGGACTAAGAGAAGCAACCATACCTGGAAGATGCGCAGCACCGCCTGCTCCGGCGATGATTACTTGAATGCCTCTTTTGTGGGCTTCTTTTCCAAAGTTGACCATCTTTTCGGGTGTACGGTGTGCTGAAACGATATCTACTTCGGTTGGAATGTCAAATTCTTTGAGGATGTCAATCGCCTCTTGCATAACCGGTAGATCGGATTGGCTTCCCATGATAATTGCTACTTGTGCCATAGTGTTATTTTGAAATTACTTCTACAGTTTCTTTGACTTGCTCTGCTATAGATCGAGCGGTTTCTATTTTGGGGTGTACAATTGTGACGTGTCCCATTTTACGAAAGGGGCGGGTTTCTTTTTTTCCGTAGATGTGGGGGCTGACCCCTTCTAGGGTTAGAATTTGATCAATATTTTTATAAAAAACATTTCCTTGATGGCCTGTTTTCCCTACAAGGTTGACCATTACAGCACTGACCATACTATCGGTTTGTCCCATAGGTAAATTGAGCAACGCTCTCAGGTGTTGTTCAAATTGGGAGGTGTACGAAGCTTCGAGAGTATAATGACCACTATTGTGTGGTCTAGGTGCTACTTCATTGACCAAGATTTCTCCGTCTTGGGTCAAAAAAAGTTCAACAGCCAAAAGCCCAACATGGCCATAAGCTGCCGACACTTGCATAGCGATTTTTCGTGCTTTGGTTGCCAAAATTGAATCGATACGCGCGGGGCACAGTACATATTCTACCTGATTGGCGGTAGGGTGAAACTCCATCTCTACCACAGGATAGGTGGCGATCTCCCCGCTTGGGTTTCGGCAAACAATTACCGCAAGTTCTTTGTCAAATGGGACAAACTCCTCAGCCATGCATGGCCCAGCCTGAAGAGCTGCTATATCAGCATTGGATCGAACGATCGATACACCGTATCCATCATAGCCCATTGCTGCAGATTTCCACACAAAAGGAAACGATAGTTGCCCTTTGGCAACCGCTTCATTGAGCTGTTCTAAATTTTCAAATTCTGAAAATGAAGCCGTCGGAATTTGGTGGTGTTCATAGAATTTTTTTTGCCTGCATTTGTTTTGTATGATTTCTAAAACATGAGGCTGTGGATAAATTTGAACCCCTTCTTGTTCTAATTTTTTGAGGGCTTCCACGTTGACATTTTCGATTTCGATCGTCAATACATCGACCTGTTTTCCAAAGGCATATACCGTGTCAAAATCCATCAAATCGCCTTTTACAAAAAGGTTGCAAGCCAGACGTGCAGGTGCGCTGGGGTTGGGGTCCAGTACATGCGTGGTTACATCCCATTGTCGGGTGGTGTACAGCAACATTTTGCCGAGTTGACCACCGCCTAAAATCCCTAAAATTTTGTTGGAAGAGAAAAATTCCATTCAAATACTTTGGTCAAAAATACGCATATCTTTTGGGGATTCGAAAAAAGCAGCACATTTTGGGTATCTTTGTGCGAATTTCAACGCTATTATGATTAATCTTATACTTTTTGGAAAGCCTGGCGCAGGAAAAGGCACCCAAGCGGCGTTTCTAAAAAAACGCTATGAATTGGTTCACATATCAACGGGAGATTTATTTCGAAATCACATCCAAAACAAAACCGATTTAGGAACTTTAGCCCAGTCATATATGGACAAAGGCGACTTAGTACCCGATCAAGTGACGATTAATATGTTGGAACAAGAAGTTGCTCAAAACCCTGCAGCCAAAGGGTTTATCTTTGATGGTTTTCCACGCACTACAGCTCAAGCGCAAGCCCTAGATGGTTTTTTACGTTCGCTAAACATGCAAATTTCTGGCACCCTTGCTCTTGAAGCCGATGATGATCTATTGGTGGGGCGTTTGCTAAAACGCGGTGAAACCAGCGGCCGTACAGACGACCAAGATGAAGCCAAAATTAGAAACCGGTTTGAAGAATACAACACAAAAACAGCCCCACTAAAAGACTATTATCAGGCACAAAACAAATTTTTTACGATTGATGGTGTGGGTGAAATTTCAGAAATTACGGCCCGACTAGAAGCCGTTGTCGATCAGCTAAAATAGATGACAGAAGGCAATTTTGTAGATTATGTAAAATTGACTGTTTCTTCAGGAAATGGAGGGAAAGGTTCTGCGCATTTACATCGCGAAAAATACATTGCAAAAGGAGGACCCGATGGTGGAGATGGGGGACGAGGAGGTCATGTCATCATTAGAGGCAACAAAAACCTTTGGACGCTGTATTCCTTTAAATTCAAAAGACATTTTATGGCCGGCCATGGTGGAGATGGAAGCAAAAACAGAAGCTCCGGCGCTCAAGGAGCTGATGTGATTGTCGAAGTGCCACTGGGAACGGTAGTTCGGGATGCAGAAACCAACACAATACTCTTTGAAATTACAGATGTCTTGCAAGAACAAGTATTGCTCGAAGGGGGTATCGGAGGGCGAGGCAATTGGCATTTCAAAACCGCTACCAATCAAACACCACGTTATGCACAACCCGGACGTCCCGGTCAGGAGCAACAGATAATTTTAGAGTTAAAAGTATTGGCCGATGTTGGGTTGGTAGGATTTCCCAATGCCGGAAAATCTACCCTATTGGCCGCCCTCACTGCTGCAAAACCCAAAATCGCCGATTATGAGTTTACCACATTAAAACCTAATTTAGGAATCGTAGCCTATCGTGATTTTCAATCGTTCGTGATGGCCGATATACCAGGAATCATTGAAGGAGCCGCCGAAGGCAAAGGCCTCGGACACTATTTTTTACGACATATTGAACGGAATTCTATTTTACTATTCTTGATTCCGGCGGATGTTCTTGATGTCAAAAAGGCTTTTGATATCCTGCACAACGAGTTGGTGCGTTACAATCCAGAATTGATTGACAAAGACTTTGTCGTGGTTTTGTCCAAATGCGATCTGCTAGATGACGAACTAAAAGCAGCCTATCAAGAAGAATTGAAAAAAACATTTGATAAGATTCCGCACTATATGATTTCTTCAGTAGCACAAACGGGTCTGCAAGAGCTTAAAGATGGTCTTTGGAAAATGCTAAATCGATCATGAAAAAAATTCATTTTATTGCCATTGGAGGGAGTGCTATGCACAGCCTTGCCATTGCTTTAAACGAACAAGGAATTACTGTGAGCGGAAGCGATGACGCTATTTTTGATCCTTCAAAAGCAAAGTTGGCTGCTAAAGGATTACTGCCCAAAGAAATGGGGTGGTTTCCAGAAAAAATTCACCAAGATTTGGATGCCGTAGTTCTAGGGATGCACGCCAAAGCGGACAATCCAGAATTGTTAAGAGCCCAAGAATTGGGAATTACGGTCTATTCATATCCAGAGTTATTATACCAGCTGACCGTCAATAAAACGCGTGTAGTAATTGCAGGAAGTCATGGAAAAACGACAATAACCGCAATGGTATTGCATGTTTTGCAGTCCTTGGGTCGTGGAGTCGATTTTATGGTTGGTGCTCCAGTCCCTGGTTTTTCCAATACGGTACATCTAACGGATCACAACGAATTTGTTGTTTTGGAAGGCGATGAATATTTGTCGTCACCCATTGATCGGCGTTCTAAATTTTTGTGGTATCAACCTCAGATTGCATTAATTAGTGGAATTGCCTGGGACCATATCAATGTATTTCCAACTTATGCGGATTATGAAGCACCCTTCAAATCTTTTATTTCTAGTATTACCCCCGGAGGGGTACTTATCTATAATGAAGAAGACCCTGCTGTATTGCAAATAGCTCTGGCAACAGACCATGTGATTCGCAAACAAAGTTATTCGAAACCCAAAAACCAAACATTTGATGGAATATGTCATTTGGAAACCGAAGAAGGTTTGATACCGTTGGAGGTCTTTGGAGCGCATAACCTATCTAATTTGGCAGGCGCCCAGACCATCTGTCAATTTATGGGTGTTGAACCCATCGAGTTTTATGAAGCAATAGCGACCTTTAAAGGCGCAGCACGACGTTTAGAAAAAATGGGTCGTGGTGCAACAAGTATTTTATTTAAAGATTTTGCACATGCTCCCAGCAAAGTTCGTGCAACTACGGCGGCCGTAAAAAAACAATTTCCAACTCAAAAACTTTTGGCCTGTTTAGAATTACATACCTACAGCAGTTTGGATCCTGCTTTTATAAATCACTACAACAAAAGTTTGGAGACTGCCGATGAAGCATTGGTGTTTTATGATCCAGAGGCGCTAAAGATTAAACAACGCCAAGTAATACCACCCGATGCGATAGCTGCAGCTTTTGACCACCCCAATCTTCGTATTTTTTCGGTGCCCCAAGAGCTGCATGATTTTTTATATAACCAAAATTATGCCCATACTGTACTGTTAATGATGAGTTCAGGAAATTATGGACAATTGGATTGGGATCGTCTGGTATCTATTGTTTCTAACGCTTAGTTAGATGGTGTTGATAAAGTTGATCGATCAACGTTTTTTTGGACGGAAATTCTTGATGCATTTTATTTTTTGCCAATCGTTGATCTTTAGGGTGCTTGTCCTGAGAAATTTTGTACTTACCCTCCCAAGAGGTTATCGTGATTTTAAACCCAATGATATAGGGTAAGGCTTTTTCCATTCGAGGATTGTTTTCTTCCAAAACATAAGTTCCGTTTGGGCCTTCTAACATGGCGGTCATTTGAATGAGGCTCTCTTGGATTCGTTTGGGTGTACGATATGTCTGAACGCTGCCGCAAAAATGCGCTTTAAAATAATTCCAGGTGGGTAGTTGGGTACTTTGATAGTCTGTGGGTGAAATGTAGGTCTCGGGACCATGAAAAATCACAGTCACCGAAACACCCGCATCCAAATGCGCTACTTGAGGGTTATAAAGATCTAGGTGCCCGATAAAATAACCCAATCCTTCGTCAGGATGATAAACCAGCGGGGTATGAGTCGTTAAGATGTGGTCTTTTTGCGCAGAAACGATCGTCGCCAATGGCATGGCCTCAACCAACCGAAGGCAGTTTTCAAAATCAGCTTCTTGGTGGTGTGGTGGAGGATAATGATTCATAAATTGGAATTATAAAAAATTAAAAATAAGTTATCTTTAGATAGCAACCTAACAGCCCCATGACGCAAAACACCTACCCCCTAACCATCAAACAATGGGCCGATGAAGATCGGCCAAGAGAAAAAATGATCGCACAAGGTGCCCAACAACTAACCAATGCAGAATTGTTGGCACTCATTATTGGCAGTGGAATTCCTGGGACACCAGCAGTGCAATTGATGCAGCGATTGTTGATAGAATCCAATCAAAAACTCAAAAAATTGCAACAAATGTCTGTTGAAGAGCTGATGTTGGTCAAAGGTATTGGAGTTGCAAAAGCAGTAAAAATAAAAGCGGCACTGACCCTTGCCCTTCGTATGGATCGCGAAAAAAATAACGCCAATGATCCCATTCAATCAAGTAAACAAGTTTATAATTTGCTAAAAAGCGAATTGGCTTTTTTGGGTCATGAAGAATTTTGGGTGGTCTATCTCAACCAGTCCAATCGGGTATTAAAAAAGCATTGTTTGAGTAAAGGAGGCATCACCCAAACCGTGGTCGATGTTCGTCTTGCGCTAAAAAATGCGTTACAATCGGGGGCCACTGCCCTGATTTTGGCACACAATCACCCCTCTGGTGGACTGCACCCAAGTCGAAGTGATCGCGAAGTTACGAAGCGCTTTAAAAGTGCGG
>Ga0255751_10001138_pt1 | contig 25249 bp, 33 predicted proteins | sample 071ome_20_FD_179951 | JGI IMG/M metagenome (GOLD analysis project Ga0255751, IMG submission 179951) | Coastal salt marsh microbial communities from the Groves Creek Marsh, Skidaway Island, Georgia - 071412BT metaG (version 2) | ecosystem: Environmental > Aquatic > Marine > Intertidal zone >... | reverse complement strand
GACTGAGCGCTACGAGTGCGTTGGCTACAGTTCGTCGGTTATCTTCGAGCGCTAAGTCTGAGTATGTTCAGCTAGAAGCGAGCAAGGATTTATTGGATAGGGCTGGCTATAAACCGATAGATCGTTCACAGGTTCAAGTGGCGGGGGACATAAGAGTTTCCATTGATCTTGGCTAGGGGGGTGGGGGGAAAACTGCAAGCTCACGAAATGTTACTTCTCCCCTACTAGCATTTTTATCCCCTAAGGTTTGTGCATTGTCAGAATTATTTTTTTTGTTATAGGGTTCGTTTAGAAGGAGATTTGCTATGGATGTAGTAACGAAGGCGATTAGTGCGCAGAACACGTTCAGTGATGCGTTGGCGTTGCGCGGTGATTTTTCTCTTAGCATTGCTGGGACGTTTAGCGGGACGGTTACTGTTCAGCGTAGTTTTGATGCTGGGAGCAGTTGGGCTGATGTTGATACGTTTACTTCTACGTATGAGGGCAATGGGTATGAGGGTGTTGGTGCTCAGTACCGTGCTGGTATTAAGACTGGGGAGTATACGAGTGGGACTGCGACTGTGACTTTGAGGGAAAATGACACGGGTCGCTAAGAGGGATGCTATGAGGCGTTATGGGAAGCAGGCTGAGAGGCAGCCTGTTGCTCAAGACCTTTCTAAGGTGAAGCTGGCTTTGAAGAGTGGGGGCTATGCGAAAGGAACATAAGAATCCTGAGGGTGGTTTAACTGCTGCGGGTCGTGCTTATTTTAAGAGGAAAGAGGGTGCGAATTTAAAGCCACCTGTTAAGAGTGGTGTGAATCCGAGGCGGGTTTCGTTTGCGGCTAGGTTTGCTGGGATGAAGGGGCCGATGAAGGATGAGAAGGGGAGGCCAACGCGGAAGGCTTTAGCTTTGAAGGCGTGGGGTTTTGGCAGTGTAGAGGCTGCGCGTAATTTTGCGAAGCGGCATAAGAAGGGATAGATTATGTGTTTTGGAAGTGGTGCACCTAAGTATACGCCTCCCAAGTTTGGGGCTTTACCTTCTTTGCAGGTTGATAAGATTAAGCGAGAAGAGCAGGTATTGCGGGATGTTCCTCGGAGGATGCAGCCGCGCAGTTTGTTAATGTCTAGAGGAGAGTACTGATGCCGATGGGAAAAGGAACTTATGGCTCTAAGGTTGGACGCCCTTCTAAGCGGAAGCCAAGTGGAAAGAAGAAGTAATGGCTGACTTTACGCAAGCTGAGTATGAGAAACTTAGCGCTGAGTTAGATGCGATTGAGAGTAAGCAGAGTAATACTCTGTTGAATAAGTTTAAGCGTAAGATTCGCAGTCTTTATATGAGTGAAGATGAGTTGCAAGACCTTGAGGAAGATAGGAAGCGGGGTCAGCGTGTAATGACTGGGCGGCAGCATACTTTGTATCGGCGTGTTAATCAGATGGAAAAGCAGATGCGTGAGGAGGGTAAAGGTGGCGGTAAATGAAGCTGGCAACTATACCAAGCCCAAGATGAGAAAGTCTTTGTTCCAGAGGATCAAGGCTGCAAATGTTCAAGGGACTGCTGCGGGTCAGTGGTCGGCAAGGAAGGCGCAACTATTAGCAAAGCGGTATAAGGCTGCTGGTGGAGGGTATCGGTGATGGAAAATAAACCTAAGAAAAGTGATTACGGTTTTTACCTTAGTGAGCATGGAATGACTGCTTCGCAAACTGACGAATACTTTAAGAACTGGAAAGGTTCTCGTAGTTTAGCATCTTTTAAGCAGCATAAGAATATAGAGCCTGTATCAACAAAGAGGTTAAAATCTTTGTTAAAAAGATTTGTTCCTGATCCTAGGGCTAAAGTAAAAGATATGTATAAGTAAGGCTGCTGGTGGAGGGTATACTTGATGGAAAATGTAAAAGCGAAGAGTGTTACTCTTTTAAAAAAGATAGACAAAGAGCTTCACTCTATACCTTTATACAAAGGAGAGGAAGTTTACAAAACTGGAGGTCGTGATCCTTATAACTTTGTCGAGGCTACTAAAAACGCAATAACTGGTTTACGCCGTGGGATTAGAATGCTTAGAGGCAAAGAGAGTAAACCCGATCTTTTGGCTAAAAAGAAAAGGTTGGAAAATCTAATGGAGCGTGCTCAAAACTCAATTCGCGGTCTTTAAGAAGCGCCATGAAACCTTCTCAGAAATCTTTGCTGGATTGGGGAAAACAGAAGTGGCGAACCAAGTCTGGCAAGAAGTCTAGTGAGACTGGTGAGCGGTACTTACCTGCTAAGGCTATCGCTGCTCTTAGTGATTCTGAATATGCAGCTACAACCAGAGCTAAACGAGCGGGTAAGGCAAAGGGTCAGCAGTTTGTGGCTCAACCGAAAACAATTGCTCGGAAAGTAAGAAAGTATAGAACATGAAGAAGCCGAAACTAGGAACTGGTAAACGCTTTTCTTTGCTGGTGCGAGAGTTAGAAAAGAAAGATGTTAAAGACCCGAAGGCGCTTGCGGCTGCGATTGGCAGAAAGAAATATGGCAAGAAGCGGTTTCAAGAGATGGCAGCTAAGGGGCGTAAAGGATAATGGAAAAGTTACCTAAGTCAGTTAGTGGTAAGGTTCCTTCTTGGCTAACTCGCGCTTTAAATCCTTCTACAGCTATGACAAATCAGAGTGAAACTGTTAGAACAACTTCTATGGAGTATAATGGTAAGGAGATTTTGTTTCCTACTATAAGAATGATAAATGGAAAGTTGGAAAGATTTACGCCAAGAGCTGCTTTTGAGTTAGCCCTTAGAAACAGGGATTATATTGTATATGATACGCCAGATCAGGCAACGGCTGGAAGCAAGATGATAAGTGGGTTAATTGCTAAGGCAAGGGAAAAATAATGGCTTGGTATATTAGAAATACTCAGGAGTTATGGACTGGCCCTACTCACACTCTTCATGGCTTTACTTGGACTGAAGCCACTCATATGAGTTATTCTGTTAAGTTGGAGGAAGGTCCAGAACCAGTTAAGGCCAGAACGAAACAGGGGACATTCAAGGCTGACGATCTTTCTACGCCTAATGTCGATGAATCTAAGAAGAAACCCACTAGGAAGAAAGCAAAGAAGTGAGTTTTGTAAACACGCTCAAACAAGAAGAGCTTAATCTCTTGCGCAATATAGTTAAGAAGGAACACTTTAAATTCTTCGATCAGAAGCATGGCAAGATGTTCGTAACCAACTATATGCTAGATCAGATGATTGATAGTATTGGCCCTGAGATTGCAGAGCGTATTATCAAGCAGGGTACTGACGCAGGGTTAAGATGATTGACTTCAAGTACAAGCCAGACGGTGACGTACTAAAATTCTTTATGAAGGATGATACCTTCTTTCGCGGGATTCGTGGTCCTGTTGGCTCTGGGAAATCTGTGGCTTGTTGTGTGGAGGTGTTCCGCCGCGCCCTTATTCAGAAGAAGGGACCCGATGGAATCCGCAAAAGCCGATGGGCTATAATCAGAAATACCAACCCGCAGCTTCGAACGACGACCATTAAGACTTGGCTTGATTGGTTTCCTGAGAATGATTGGGGGAAGTTTCATTGGTCGGTGCCATACACACACCACATTAAAAAGGGGGATATTGATCTTGAGGTTCTTTTCTTGGCTCTTGATAGGCCCGAAGATGTTAAGAAACTGCTTTCACTTGAACTCACAGGTATATGGATCAACGAAGCGCGAGAGATTCCTAAGTCGATTATTGATGCCTGTACGATGCGTGTTGGGCGTTATCCTTCTATGCGTGATGGCGGCCCTTCTTGGACTGGCGTTATTGCCGATACCAACGCTCCCGAAGAGGATCATTGGTGGCCCATCATGGCTGGTGAGGTTCCAATCCCAGATCATATACCGCGTGAGCAAGCTAAGATGCTGGTCAAGCCAGACAATTGGAGTTTTTACACCCAACCTTCTGGAATGCTCGAAGTAAAAAACAAAGAAGGCGAGATAGAAGATTATGAGCCTAATAAGAAGGCTGAGAATACAAAGAATATGCTTAAGACATATTATCCTAATCTTATTCGAGGTAAGACCAAATCATGGATAGATGTTTATGTTATGAACCGATTGGGTCATATTCAAGATGGAAAGCCTGTATATCCGATGTTTGCTTCAGAAGTTCACATTGCAGAGGAAGAAATACCAATAGCAGCCAATACCCCAGTGTATGTTGGCGTAGACTTTGGATTGACTCCTGCCGCCGTTCTTGGTCAGAAGGTCAGGGGCCGATGGTTTTTGCAGTCAGAAATAGTGGCGGTAGACATGGGCATCGTGCGTTTTGCAGAAGTTCTTAGGAATGAGCTTGCAATACGTTTTGCGGCAGCGTCCGAGGTTATAATCTATGGTGATCCTGCTGGTGATTTTAGAGCGCAGACTGATGAGTCCACCCCTTTTCACATTCTGCGCGGTGCTGGCTTGAGGGCGTTCCCCGCGCCTTCCAACTCTGTTGACCTTCGACTTGAGGCTGTCTCTTCCCAGCTGACCAAGATGGTTGAAGGGAAGCCAGCACTTTTAATTGATAGGCGTTGTTCTCAGCTTATTAAAGGCTTTGAGGGTGGGTATTCCTATAAGAGAATGGAAGTATCTGGCGAGCGGTATGCTGATAAACCAGACAAGAATATGTTCAGCCACATTCACGATGCGGCTCAGTATTTATTCTTGGGTGCTGGTGAGGGCAGGGCTTTGATGAATACTCAGAAACCCTTAAAACCTGTTGTTGCCCAGAGAAACTTTGATGTATTTACTAAGTCGCCCAAGAAAAAACGGCAGAGTGTTTGGGCAAGAATGTAATCTTTGTGCGTTGATCTTTTCTGTTCTTTATGAATAGGAAGGCAAAAAGGAGATTGTTATGTGCTTTGGTCCTAGTAAAAGAGAAAAACAGGCAGCAGCCGAACAACAAGTAGAAGCTGATGTTGCAAAGCGTGAAGAAGTTGAAAAGCGCGCAGAGCAAAAGCGGGAAGATATTTCACAAGCATTAGAAGCAAGAACAGAAAGACGCGGTATGCGCGGTGGTGCTGGTCGTCGTTCTTTGTTTCGTTCTGGTGGTGCTGGATTTCTTGGTAGGTTCAATTACTAATGGACAAGGTAGCAAAGCGTTATATTGAAAAGTACCAAAAGGCGAAAGCCTTTCGGGAACAGTGGGTTCCTCTGTTTGAAGAGTGCTATGAGTACGCTTTGCCGCAGCGTGAATCTTTTTACTATGAAGAACACGGACAGCGCAGGGACGATAAAATCTTTGACGAGACTGCCGTTGTGGGCGTTCAAGAGTTTGCAAGTCGCCTACAATCAGGCATTGTTCCAAACTATGCGCGTTGGGCAGACTTAATATCAGGCAGTGAAATACCCCCAGAGCAACGAGAAGCAATTGATAATGAGTTGGATGAAGTTACCGAGTATGTATTTGAGGTACTTCAGAACTCAAACTTTAGCCAAGAAGTCCATGAGTCCTTCATGGATTTGGCTGTCGGGACTGGTATTTTGTGCGTCGAGGAAGGCGATTCACTAAACCCAGTAAACTTTTCTGCAATACCCCTACCCCATGTCGTACTTGATACTGGCCCCGACGATAGAATAGATCACGTATTTCGTGAGCGTAAGAAAGTTAAGTTTGACCATTTGCCATTAATGTTTCCGAATGGAACCTTTGATAACAAGGTTACTTCGCAGATGGGAGCAAACAGAGAAACAACTGTTCTTGAACTGGTTTGCCGTGACTACTCAACAAAGAATGAAGAATCCTATCTTCACTATGCAATTTGCATGAGTACAGAAACTGTATTGCATTATAAGAAACTAAGTGGTGTTGGTTCTAATCCATTTGTTTGCTTTAGATGGTCTAAGTGCGCTGGTGAGGTTTATGGACGTGGCCCTCTTATTAATGCCTTGTCTTCTATTAAAACAACCAACCTTACAATTGAGTTAATCCTTGAAAATGCCCAAATGTCCATATCAGGTATATACCAAATGGAGGATGATGGTGTCATTAATCCAGATACCATTAACTTAGTGCCAGGGACTATAATACCAAAGGCTATGGGGTCTGCTGGATTGCAGCCTATTCAAGCGGCTGGTCGCTTTGATGTGGCGCAACTTGTATTGAGTGACATGCGATTGAATATCAAACGCGCACTTTACAACGATATGCTGGGGAATCCTGATCGAACCCCTGCAACTGCAACTGAGATTGCAGAAAGAATGGCTGATCTTTCCAGAAGAATGGGTGCTGCATTCGGTAGATTGCAAGCTGAGTTGGTTCAGCCTGTCTTGCAACGTGTTATTTATATTCTCAAGAAACAAGGGCGTATTGAGGTTCCGACTATAAATGGTCGTGAGGTTAAGGTTCGCTCTGTATCTCCGCTTGCTCAAGCGCAAGCCAATCAGGATATTTCTAGCGTTGCTAGATTTATTGAGTTGGTTGGCACTGGCTTTGGGCCAGAGATGTTGCAGCTACTTATTGATGGTGAACAGACAGCTATTTACCTTGCTAAGAAATTTGGTGTGCCAGAGAGCTTGATTCGTGACGAAGAACAGCGTAGACAGATAGCTGCGTTAGCGCAGCAACTGGCACAACAACAGCAAGGTATGCCCATTGAGCAACAAGGTTAATATTGGAATAGACGGTATTCAACGTAGTTCGGACAGAGATGTCCAGATAAGTCAGAATATTGCCCAGATATTTTCTAGCGCAACAGGTCAAGAAGTTTTGAAATACTTTCGATCCGTTACCATTGAGTTGGTCAACGGCCCGAATATTTCTACGGAAGAGCTTCGCCATCTTGAGGGCCAGCGTTATTTTGTGGGAATGATTGAGCAAAGGATTGCTCATGCACATAGGAGTAAAAACAAATGAGTGAAGAAGCAGCACAGGTAGCAGAAGCCGATGGGCGCGATTTTGTAACTCAGGAAGACGTTGAGCAAGCAGCAACCCCCTCAAGACCAGAATGGTTGCCAGAGAAATACAATAGCGGAGAAGACTTAGCCAAAGCATACAAGGAGCTTGAATCCAAACTTGGCACTAAGGAAGAAGACATCCGCAATAGAATTATGGAAGAAATACAGTCTGAAGCATTTAGCGACAGGCCAGAAAGCGCTGGTGATTATCAGCTTCCAGAATCTATAGATGAATCTTCTGCTGTAGATAACAAGCTGCTATCTTGGTGGGCAGAGCATTCTTTTGAGAATGGGTATTCTCAGGAAGAGTTTGAGCAGGGCATTGCTATGTATGCTGAAGCTATGAATGGCTCAATGCCTGACATTGAAGCAGAGGCAAAAATGCTTGGTGATAATGCGGATCAGCGCATTGAGGCTGCATCTTTGTTTGCCAATAAGTTTTTTCCAGAAGCAGCACTTCCAGCAATAGAAAGAATGTGTGAATCTCATGAGGGTATCATTGCATTAGAAGCTATTATGGAAGCTATGAAAGATGGTTCGTTTGCTGGCAATACTCAAGCAGTAGCGGGAACCAGCGAAAAAGAACTTAGGGAGATGATGAATGACCCAAGATACTGGAAAGACCGCGATCCACACTTCATTAAGCAAGTTACAGATGGCTTCCAGCAAATATACAAATGAGGTTAAGATTCTGCAAAGGGGCAAGTATTACCTTACCCCTTTTCTGCCTCATCATATAGAAGAGGTTCTTTTAAATCTTAGCCAAGAAAACAAGCGAGAGCTAAAACTTCTAGGGCATTTGGATATAGAAGAAGCTCTGATTGAAATGTATGAATCCTCTGAGTGCTATCTGGCACGTAAGGAGGGCGAGTCTTTCTTAATGGTGGGTGGTCTTTGGTACAATGAGGATCAAGACTTTCCGCAAATGTTCTCTATGTTTTCTAAAGACTTTGCAGATCACTTTGTGCCAATAGCGCGTGGCTCAAAAATGCTAGTCAACTTCTTTGATAAGACCCAAGACATGATGTCTATGACAATCCTGTCTGATTATGAGTTTATGGTGCAGTGGGCAACATGGCTTGGTTTTGAAGTGGTTGGTGTAATAGAAAGCAATTCTCAGAAGTATGTTGAGTTTGTGCGTTGCAATCCCAATAGAAAAAGTGTTTACGATGGCGCATCACGGCCCGTAATGCACTGAAAGGCCCGAAAGGATACCCTTGCTGACGTGAGAGAGCGGACACCCGACGATAAATCTGTAACCTCATAAGGACTGTATAAATGGCTAATACAATTGACCAAGCCTTTATCAAGCAGTTTGAGACAGAAGTTCACATGGCGTATCAGCGTATGGGTTCCAAATTCCGTAACACTGTTCGCTCTTCGAACGTAACTGGCTCAGTTGCTCGTTTCCAAGTAATTGGTAAAGGTACTGCAAGCACTAAATCTCGCAATGGTGATGTAACTGCAATGGAGCTGGTACACACTAATGTCGAAGCAACGATGACAGATCACTACGCTGCGGAGTACATCGACAAGCTGGATGAATTGAAAATCAACATCAATGAGCGTCAAGCTGTAGCGCAATCTGCTGCTGCTGCTCTTGGTCGTAAGACTGATGAATTGATTACAACAGCTATGGATGCTGGTGCTAATTCAACTCAAATCCATGACACTTCATCTGCTCTTGAAAAAGCAGACCTTTTGTCATTGTTTGAAACATTCGGCAATGAAGACATTCCAGAAGACGGACAACGCTATCTTGCTATGTCTCCTGCTGGTTTTGCTGACCTGTATGGAATCAATGAGTTTGCATCTTCTGACTTTGTTGGACCGCAGAATCTGCCCTACGCTGGCGGTATGACAATGAAAGAGTTCTTGGGCTTCAAGATTTTCTCAACGTCTGCTGTTGCTGGTGGTAAGAACTTTGCATACCACACAACTGCTGTTGGACTTGGTATTAACTCTGATGTTCAGACTGAGGTAAACTATGTACCTCAGAAGGTTTCACACCTTGCAACCTCTATGATGTCAATGGGTGCTGTTGTTATTGATGACGATGGTGTCTTTGAAGTCTTAGACAACAACTAAGGGATGGGGGCTTCGGCCCCCATACTGCCATGCCAACGATAGCAAACACACCATTATTGATTTGTTCGAGAGCATCCCTCCTGATTGGCGGTGATGCTATTTCTTCATTTAGTGACTCTACTGCCGAGGCAACGGTTGCTAATGCTGTATATGAGGATATTGCTCAAGGTCTTTTAACCAGCACAAGATGGAGGTTTGCATCTAAACAAGCGCAGCTTACTAGAAATGGTACTGCACCTTTAACACGCTGGGATGCTTCTTATGCGCTGCCAGCTGACTCTTTGATGATTTCAGTAATTACAATCCAAGACCTGCCGATTGAATATGATATTTATGAAGGCAATGCGTTCTGTGATGCGACAACAACCGATACTGTAATTGCTGATTATATCTTTAGGGCTGATGAGGCTAACTGGCCTTCTTACTTTATTACTGGTGTTGAGCTATCTGTTGCTTCAATGCTTGCTATGTCTGTTGCTAGGGATGCTTCATTGGCGACTGCTTTTGAGGAAAAGGCAGAGCGCCAGCTTATAAAGGCAAGGCGTTTGGACTCACAACAACAGACCACCAGAAAACTCCACACATCGAGGTTTATTGCTGAAAGGCGTAGTTGATGCAAAAAATTAGAGTTGCTCAGAACAGCTTTCAGTTTGGAGAAGTCAGTGATTCATTAGTAATGAGAACTGATACTGCGGTGTATCCTGCATCTGCGCAGCGCGTAGAAAATATGGTGGTTACTGCGGAAGGCTCTTTGAAAAAAAGATACGGCCTAAAACATATCCATAATTATGGATCAAGTTTTGTTTATCCTCCTGAAACAGAACTTTCAATTTCTAGTCCTTATGATATATTTTTTAAACCTAATGGCTTAACAATTTATATATGTACATCTTTATCTGGAATAAATAGATACGATTTAACAACAGCATGGGATATATCGACAGCATCTTTTGATTCATTTTTATCAGTTTCTAGCCAAGATACTACGCCAACAGGTTTATTTTTTAAATCTGACGGAACTAAAATGTTTTTTTGCGGCGATCAAAATGATAACGTTTATGCTTATGATTTATCTACTGCTTGGGATATTACCACTGCAACTCATGTAGGTACAGTTAGCGTCACAAATCCTAGGAGTTTATTTTTTAAATCTGATGGAACTAAAATGTTTGTCCTAGAAAGTGGTTTTAGTGGCAGCGTAGTAGAGTATTCTTTACCTACTCCATTTTCACTTTCTGGTATAACAGGTTCTAGCGGATATTTTTCTGTAGCTTCTCAAGAGACGAATCCTACTGGATTGCATTTTAATGATGATGGAACGAAGATGTATGTCGTTGGGAGTAATTCTGATACTATTTATTTTTACTCACTTTCAACGGCTTGGGATATTTCTACTGTATCTTATGACAATACTTTTACTTCAGTAGTTTCTGAAGGAACTCTTCCACAAGGAGTTTTTTTTAAACCTGATAATTCTTATTTTTATGTTGCTCAATTTGGGGAATCAAAAATTTTTCAATACTCACGCTCAAGTTATTTAGAGCAATCTCATTTATTTCCTTTTGTTTTTGACCAGAATGAAGAGTATGTAATCTCTGTAGAGAATGCTAAGGTTAGATGTTTTCGACTTTTGACAGATGGTACTGTAAGTCTTGTTGCAACTATTACCGCAGATACGAGCGCGGCTGCTTTGCCATTTGATCAAGATTACTTAAAACAATATACAGCAACACAGCGTGGCGATGTAATGTGGATATGTCATCCATTGTTTGCGCCAAGATTGCTAACAAGAACCAGCCTCACAGCTTTTGAAATTAGCACTTACACCTTCGATCAGCGACTAGATAACAGCGTTACGTTTCAGCCTTACTCTAAGTTTCAAGATCATGGAACAACGCTTGACCCTAGCGCAACAACTGGCACTGGTATTACATTAACAACCAGCACTGATTACTGGGACACCACAGGGACACAAACTGCTGGAAATTATTTGGACTCTTTGCACGTTGGCGTAATTGTAAGATACAGTGGAAATGAAATTGAAATAACCAGTGTTCAATCTGCCACTCAAGCAACTGGCGATGTTGTTGATGAACTATCAACGCGGTTATCTGTTTTGAATCCACTTCGCACTGATGGTAGTACAGCTAATGTAGAAGTTACTATGTTGGCTCATGGCTTTGCTGGTGGTGAGTCTATTACTATATCAAATGCCTCTGCTGTTGGTGGAATTAATACTGGCAACTTAAATGGCCCTCAAACTGTAAGCGGTATTATTGATGAAAATACCTTTACATTTAATGCGGGTGGGTCAGCGTCTTCTGCTGAAGATGGTGGTGGTTATGTAACGATTTCAAGCGATTCACCTACTGCAGATTGGGACGAGCAATCATTCTCAGCAAAAAGAGGATACCCTGCTGCTGTTACTTTCCATGAGAACAGGCTTGTTTACGGCGGTACAATAGCTGAACCTGATGCACTTTGGTTTAGTAAGATTGGAGAATACTTTAACTTTGATGTTGGTGAGGCTGCTGATGCGGATTCAATCAATCTTATTGCAGCAACAGGCGATGTTAATGAAATACGGTATTTGATTTCCAATCGTGACCTGCAAGTATTTACCGCGTCAAGCGAACTCTACGTGCCAACATATCTTAACCAAGCTATTACACCAACAAATGCTCAGATTAGAAAGCAAACACCATTTGGCGTTGAGTTTGTAAAGCCAGTGGAGATTGATGGCGCTACAATATTTTGTGAGTTAAACGGCAGGATTATACGCGAATATCTTTATACCGATGCAGAGGATGCTTATAGCTCTGTTGCTGTTTCTACAATTGCTTCTCATTTAATTGATACGCCAAAGTATGCTGCTGTTGCACATAGTGGTTTTGGTCTGCCAGATTCTTATGCTGCATTTACCATGACTAATGGTGAAATGGTTTTATTTACTTCGAATAGAGCAGAGCGTAGGGCAGCTTGGACTAGAGTAACAACGGCTGGGACCTTTGGTTCTGTTTGCGCTATTGAGGATCGTATATTTGTTAATGTCTATGACTCAGATGGCAACTTGCAACTCTGTGAGTTTGATACTGAAGTTGGCCTAGACTTCTGGCTATATGGTGCAATATCAACTAATCTTGTTGATGTAAGCGCGGTGTATTCTTCTGGGGATTCTGTTGATGTAATAGCAATCAAGGACTCTACTCAGTATTCTCTTGGTGCATTTACTGTAAATGTAAGCAATCAGGTTGATCTTTCTGCATACTCTGCTGAGAACTACACTCATGCTTATGTGGGTAAGAAGTACACAGCAAAGATAATTACAAATGCGGTTGATGCTTCTATGGGTGGTGGTCCTGCAACTGGAACGCCAAGAGGTATTACCAATATTGTTTTAGACTTAAAGAATGCAAACTCAGTAAAAGTAAATAGCAGAAAGCCTTCGATGGCTGCTGGCTTTACTGGTAAGAAAGAGTTTCGTTCTTTGGGGTATAGTCGTGATCCGCAGATTACGATTGAACAAGATGATCCGCTTACTATGCAAGTAAATGGAATAGTTACGGAGTTAATAGTTTAATGGCACTTGATCCACTTTCTGGCGCAGTATTTTTAAATCCAGCACTAGCAGCGCCTTTAGCTTTAGCGGGTACTGCTGTAAGTGTTTTGGGCACAGTAATGGCTGGTAAGGCTCAACAAGAAGAAGCAAGGCTTAATGCGTTTCAAATGCAAACGCAAAAAAAAGAAAATCAAGTTACTGCAATGCAGCAAGCTAGAGCAAGGCGCGAGGAATATGATCTAGCAACTTCTGCAAACCTTGCTGCATTTGCGGCACAAGGTCGTGATATTGGGGCTGATCGCAGTGTTGAAGCGTTCTTGAAGCGGCAAGAAGAAATAGCTGGTCAAGACCTTGGCAGAATAGCACGTCAAACAAGAGCAGAAGATTTACGCGCTGATATGATGGCTATGGCTGAGAAACGCCGTGGTCGTAATGCTCTTTACTCTTCTCTGTTTAGTGCAGTTGGTACTATGGCAGAGGCTGGTTATCAGTATAAGAAGGTTCAAACATAATGGCTGTAATTAGACAGAGAACCCAAATCTTTAATCAGCCAGTCGGAGTTGTTCGAGCCGATGCTGGTGCAGCTTCAGTAGGCCAAGCCATTAGCCAAGCGGCTGGAACAATGGCTAACCTTGCATTTAGGGATGCAGCAAGGGCTGCTGAAAAAAAGGGGGTTGATGTTGCTCTTGCGGCTGAGCAAGAAAAGCTAACAACTATTGACCCTACAACTGGCAAACCAGAGGCATATAAAGCACCACAAGGATTTGGACAGATTGCTGCTGAAGCCTATCAGCGTGTTATTGATCAGCGCTTTGAGGACTCAATAAATACTGAAATGCAGCTTAAAGCAAAAGAGCTTGCTTTAAAATATCAGTTTGCTCCTGAGTCTTATGACGAAGCTATGAGCGATTACATTGGTCAGATGTCTAATAACTCTGGCGGTAAGTATGAGGCTTACATTGAATCTACTGGCGCTAAGTATCTGGCTCTTACAAAATTAAATATTCAAGAGAAGGTTGTTGCTAGAGCGAGGGCAAATGCTTCTTCTCAGCTTTCTCTTTTTATTTCTAATAATCAAGATGAAGCAAGGTCTGCGGCTGCGGCTGGTGACTTTGAATCTGCTATAGCAATTAAAAATAAGAATGTTGGTGCTGCGGGTGATGGTATTGCTTCTGCGCTTCCTAATTTTAATGCTGGTGATGATCAGCGTGTAGCAAGTGGTTATGATAAAGCTATTGCTCTTGGTGGCATTGACTACCTTATAAAACAAACAGCTACGCCAATGGAGCGTAGTCAACTTATTCTTTACCTTCAAAGTAATGGTGACAGAGGTATTGCTTTAGATGAGGCTGAAACTAAGAAGGTTCTTGAGTTTATTGATCCGAGCGAAAGACAGGCAATAATTAATTACGCTTCTGGTATTTCTTCTGATTATGATGCTGCTTACGCAGATGAGCAAACGGCAATACAGGCTAGTGTTGAAGAGCAAGCTAGAATTGACTTTCTTAAGTTTGAAGAATCTGTAGATACATTTTCTAATGTTTCAGCTTATGTAGCATATAATACAACTGAGGGTGCTAATCTTTTTGGTCCTCACCCACCAATTGCAATTAACAGTGCGTTTAATACAATAAAAAATCATTACAACACATTAGACCAAGGGCTTCAAAAAAATTATGAATCTGGTGTTTATGGTAAAGATGCAAGAGTTGCTGCTGGTCGTTTAAGAGAAGAGCGCAATAATGCAAAGTTAAAATTAATAGAGCCATTTCTTACAGAGCTTGGACTTGAGGGGAATATTGACTCTGCAAAGGCTGCGCTTCAAAATCCTAACTATAGTCGAGGGCTTTTAACCTCAAGGCAAAGAAGCATCATTGATGAGCTACACGCTTCTGACTTCTTAGATAATCAAGAAATAAAAGATAAAGCCCAGTCTATTCTCAACTCAGGAAAAGATTCTCTTAAAAAGAAAAGAGACGATAGAATCCTAGAGCTTGATTTAACAAGAGAAGTTTCAAATGCAATAACGCGCGGAGTTACGCCTGAAGTTTACTCAAATCTTGAGAAAAAATTGCGGGCTAATGCTTTTGCTTTGACTGCTACTGATATTGATGGCCTTCTTTCTTCTATGCGTAAATCAATGGCTAAGAATGAAGTCACTGGTTTTATTGCACAAGGAGCATCTTCTTCTCAGTTAAATAACTTAAACTTGTATGTAGCAACAGATGGCAAAGATAGAGATCAGCTTTCTGATGCGACTATTGCTGTTGGCGATGCTATCTTAAAACTAACAACACCAGAAGATAAAGAGGCGGTTTTATCAGATATAAACTCTCTTAATGTAAGGCTTAAAGAACAAGAAAAACAAAGAGAAGATCAACTAGAAGAAGTTAATAGAAGCGTAAGAATCCTTTCTGGAAATGGTAACTCTAATATTGCTAAAGATAGACAGGCTACTGATACAATTCTAGATAGGGCAAAACTTCCTGTTGAAAACTTTTCATCTTGGACCGATGCACAAAAGAGTTTGTATCTTCCTATTGTTGGCAGTGCTGTTTCTGATCGTCTTGTTGATGGTTTAAAAGCTATAACAAGTGGGCAGTTTAACACAAATGCTCAGTCGTTTATATCTTTATACAATGCTTTGCCCAAAAGTGCTTTTGGAGATTCTATTTCTTTTGATGATCGTGCTTTTTTAAATGATGTTATTAATCTTTCTAGGGATACAGAAACGCCCATAGCTGAAATTGCGGTTAATCTTAAGAAAATGCAGCTAAGTGAAGCTGGCAGACAAAATAGATCAAACCAATTGGTCAATAAAAAAGGTCAAAAGATTTCTTTAATTTCTGTTGCTAATGAGATTACAGAAAATGATCCAACTTTAGCTACGGAAATAAAAAGTACGTTAGATTATTATCTTCTATCTGGTGCTTCACTAGAAGTTGCCAAAGAAAAAGCGCAAAGAATTTTAGATGAAAAATATACTGCATCGGAATATATTGCTGATCCTGCATTGCCTATGGGTAATGTATCAAAATCAAGGCACTCATTAGAAAATTATTTTAAGGGTGATGATGAAGCAAGGATTGCTTTTCTTTCTGCGGTAAATAGACAGCTACCAAAAAATATTGAGATTGATGGTGAGATTGTTTCTTTTGCTCTTGGCGAAATTGATGAATTGCCAGTTCCCCCATGGGAAACAGACGCAAGATCAGAACAGAATATAAAACAAATTAAGTTGGTTCCAGTTCCAGTTGGTAGTGATGTTTTTTATCAGGCTTATTTTATTGATAAGAACAATGAATTAAGACCTTTGATCTATAGATCAGACTCAAGAGGCAAACCTCTTAGGACTGAAGAAGAAGTTCTTAAAGCAGAAGGGGGTCAGCTTTGGCTGCCAACATTTAATAAGAATGATATTTCTGATTATTACGATGCAAAGGCTGCTGAGTTAGAAGCAGAATTAAGAAAAGAAAATGAGCAAAGGCAACAGCTTATAGAAGGTCAGAAAAGATTGGACAAAGTTCCTAGTGCAATTCTTACTTCTCCGTTTGGTGGTTAAATGCAAAATGGTTTAGATATAGTCAGAAGTCTTGAGGCTGGTACGCGAGTAGCCCCTTCTCCTGAGATTGATTTTATAGATACTGTTAAGGCAAGCCTTGCTTATAAGTACAATCCTGTTTTTAATTACTTTGAAGAGCGTTCTAGTTTTCCAAATATTCCAGAAGATGGCTACAGTGCAATTGATAATATTCCTGAGAATCTAAAGCCATTTGGCTCTTATCTTCTTAGGGCAACAAATCAAGAGCATATGGATTACCTTATTGGTAATTTAGAAGCTGGGCTTAAAACTAGAGAAACTTTAGCTCAATCTGGTGTGTTTGCTCAATTAGGCGCAGAAATCTTTGATCCTTTTAATTGGGCTGCAATACCTTTTGCTCCTGCCGCTACATTCGCTAAAACGGCTGCTAGAGGCGCGGTAGCTACTGGCGCTATGGTCAGTGCCCAAGAAGCCGTTAGGTATCCTGTAGACCCCCTAGCAACGCCACAGGAGCTTGCTATTAATATTGGGTCTGGCGCTTTAGTCGGCGGCGTTCTTTCTGGGCTTATAACTATTCCAGTGCAGAGAAGACTTGCTGCACAATTAAATGCTGAAATTGAGATTAATAATCTAAGAACTGCAATTGCGCCAGAAGGCGAGGAGCCAGATGCGCGAATAGCTCCAAGTTTATTTACAGATTCTTGGCTTTATAAAGCAGTCCCTACGCCAATGAAGCGGATTCTTACAGACGATAATGTTCCCAACTCTGTAAAGCTAACAACATTAAAGATTGCTAATGACTCAGGCATTTTGCTTGCAGCCAATAAACAAGGTCAAAAAATAGGAAACTCAGTTTACCAAAATGCAAAGCTGCTCGAAGGCGAGTGGATTAGAGTATATGATGAAACAATAAACATTTGGGGTGAAAGCACTGGCAAGGGTGTTGTGAATCCTCTTGATTATACTTTTAATCGTAAGAGCTTTGAGACTTGGCTTGAGGGTGTTGATAGCAAAGCTATGCGCGGAATTGCACCAGCCGATGATTTTGAAGCTAGAGCAATGGCGAGTCTTAATAAGTTTTATGAGAATTGGGAGCAGCGTCTTAATGAGCAGGGATTAATTGGCTCTGCGCCCTACTATGAGAAGTTTATTCTTGGTCGTGAAAGACGAACAGAAGATGCTCAAAAGCGCTTACAAACTGCTAGATCACCTGATTATATTGCTAGATTAGAAGCGCAGGTTCGTCGTTACTCCGATGAAGTTACTGAAGCTAGAGCAATCCTTGATGATATTAAAGAAGCTGGTCCTGTCCTGCCTCCTAATGAAAAGCTATTCCGTCCTAGGTATTGGGATCAGGATGCAATTAGAGCAAACTTAGAAGACTTTAAGCGGATTCTAACAGAATGGTACACAAAGAATCCTTCTATAATTGTTCGCGGTAAAGACGGTAAATCTTCTAGGGTAATGCTAGATACTTCTGAACAGGCGATTAGAAGGCGCGTTGATGAAACTGTTGATACTATTCTTGGTATTAAGGACATCCTAGACCCAGAAATAGGATACTATGGTGCTGGTAAATCAAAGCACTTTAAACACCGCTTGGTAGATATACCGAATGAACTTGTTTTGGATTATATTCAAACGAATCCAGTTGCAGTTATGAAAGCATATACTCAGCGCACAGGTGCTAGGTATGAGTTTGCGCGTATGTTTGGCGGCGATACAATTGATGATGTTTTGGATGATGTATTTAATCAAATGATGGATGCTGGTAAAACACAAGCACAAGCACATGCTGCTATGAAAGATATGCGCCATCTTTATAAGCGTGTTGTTGGTGGCTTGCATCGTGATCCTGATAGTTGGGATCAATCATTTGGCAGAATATTACGCAGTCTCGCTCAATTTAATTATCTTGGTTCTGCTGGTGTTGCTACAATGACTGAACCAGCTAAAATTATGATGGAGCATAGTTTAGGCCCAACATTCCGTGGTTTGTTTTCTATAATGAAAAATAACCAGCTAAAAATGGGCGCTAAAGAAGGAAGGCTTGCGGCTGAAGGTATAGATAATCTTATGAACTCTGCGCATCTGCGTATTGTTGATGATGTAAATAACAATCCATTTAGGTCTGATATTTTAGACAGGGCTAAAAGTCCGTTTTATCTTTTAAATGGTCTTGGTCCTATCACTAAAATCTTCAAAGACTTTGACGCTATGATGCGCTGTCATACTTTGATTGATTACTCAGTACGTTGGACTCAAAGCAAAGCAACAAAGCAAGAACAAGAATATCTTCTTAGATATAACATTGATTTAGAAGACGCTAAGAAGATTGCCAATGCACCATGGCAGAAGTCAGAAGCTGGCTTTTACATGGCAAACACTGAAGCATGGACAAACACCATTGAGTTTCCTGCAACAAAAGCAGAGGTTATTTCTGGGCCAACAAATACTTTTGATGGAGACAGATACAAGCCAGCTTTCTACAGAGAATCAGAAAACAAAATATACATTGATGAAGAGCATATCATAAATGAAATGTGGCCTGAGCGTAGATGGGAAAATCCTAGAGTTGAGGGCGTAAAGCCAATTAAGAAAGGCATAATTAATAGCCCAGAAGATTATGTTACCTTCATTAAAATGCACGAGATTATGCACTCTTTAAATAGGCCCAAAGCTATGGGCTTTGATATGAGAAAGAAAGCAGACAAGGTTGCATATGAAAATGCAATAAATGATCTGGCTGTTGCTGAAATAGAAAAGCAAGCAAGGGTCGATCCCGAGACAGTACGCACATTTCGTAATGCTCTTAGCTCTGGTATTATGAATACAATCTTAATGGGTACACCTGCTGACAAACCAATAATTACAGATGGTATTGTTTATATTCCGATGCGCGTTGCTCGTCAGTTTGGAATGAAAGAGGACAAAGAGTTTAAAGGATATGCTCGTATTGAGAATGCTCTTCTTGGCTTACCCTTCCAGTTCTATAGTTATAGCTTTGCTGCTTTGAACAAGATTACTGCCGCATATGGACATGGACAGTTAAAGAATCAGTGGATTGGTACTGCGATGTCTATGGGTCTTGGCTATATGGTATTACAGTACAAAACGCCTGATTTTGTTAAGATGGATTTTGAAGATCAGTTTGCTAGAGCATTTGATTACTCAGGTGTTGCTGCTCTTTACTCTGATATTTTCTATACTGCTATGTCTACTAGCTTGGCTTTGGGTGGGCCAAATATTACTGGCGGTGTTCTTCAGCCAAGATTCCCACAGGAGCCAGACGCATTAGATGCTGCCACTGGGGTTCTTGGTGCTGGTCCTAGTATTGCTGCTGATTTAGGTCGTGGTGTTTATGATCTAACAACAGGCAATATTGGAGAAGGGACTAAGCAAATCATTCGGAATCTGCCGTTTGCGCGAATGTGGTTTTGGAAAGGTAAGATGAATGAGCTTACAAATATGATTGAAGGTGAGCTTGATGATGGGATTGGCTTTGGTCGATACTAATTTGTGCGTTGATATTTCTTTGTTTTTATACAACAAGGAAGCAAATAGGAGATAAACATGGCTGTTCAACCAAACTTTAGAGGTAGCGATCCTGCTGATAACGCTGCTGCTGTTACGCCAAATGACTCTACTGATTTAACAAATACTGCTAGAGCGCTTTATGTTGGAAGCACTGGCGATGTTAAGGTAGATACTGCTGCTGGTGATACAGTAACATTTGGCACTGTACCTTCTGGTGCAATATTGCCAGTAAGAGTAAAGCGTGTTTATAGCACTGGCACAACAGCAAGCAATATTGTTTCAATTTTCTGATGTTCCTTGGGTTTAGCATATCAATACACCAGCTAAAGGTTTATGCGGCTGTAGTTTTAGACTGGATACTTGCAACAGGCTCTTGGAATGATTCTGGCGGTTGGGATGATACTGATGTTTGGAACGATAGCGCACCATAAAGGAGCTAGATAATGGGTACATTTGTTAATGGAGAAAGCGGCTCCTCAGTCCGTACAAAGATAAATGCCGCTATAGAAAAGACAGAAGGCACTGCTGCAATTACTGCAATTGATGTTGATGGTGGTGCCATTGATGGCGTTACGCTTGGAACAAACAGCGCGGTAACAGAAGCACAAGTTGATAATATTAATATCAACGGAAACACAATTTCAAGTACAGATACCAATGGCGATATTACAATTGATCCAAATGGTGCTGGTGATGTTAATATTGGTAATTTTAAGTTTGACGCTGATCAAACTATAGGCGCTGGACAAGATAATTATGTTTTAACTTATGACAATACTGGCGGTAAGATTAGCTTAGAAGCTGCTCCCGGAGCGGGTGGTGGTATAAGTAATGTTGTTGAAGATACTACACCCCAGCTTGGTGGTGATCTTGATGTCAATGGTAATGCACTTGTTAGTGTATCAAATGGGACCATTGATTTAGACCCTAATGGATTTGGACAGGTAACTTTTAAAGGGAATTTAACACGGGGTGCAGGGAATTTTGTTTTAAACTGTGAGCAAAATACCCACGGAATTACAATTCAAGGTCCGCCGCATAGCGCTGCTGCAAATTATACTCTTACCCTTCCAAACACAGATGGATCATCTGCTCAAGTTTTACAGACTAATGGATCGGGTACTTTAAGTTGGACCAATCAAATTACTGAGCTTGTTAATGATCTTACTCCTCAGCTTGGTGGTAATCTTGATGTTAATAGTAATTCTATTGTTAGTATATCAAATGGCAATATAGCAATCACGCCAGATGGAACAGGCAGTATTGTTTTAGATGGTGTAAATTGGCCTCAAGCAGATGGTTCAGCAAACCAGTTTTTGAAAACAAATGGTGCGGGACAGTTAAGTTATGAATCTGTAGTTAGCAATGCGACACATACTGGGGAAGTTACAGGTGACACAGTATTAACAATTGCTGACAATGTTGTAGATGAGGCTAACTTAAAAGTTAGCAATGCGCCTACAGATGGTTATGTTCTTGTTGCGCGTTCAGCAAATACTGGCGGTTTAACTTGGGAGAGCGTTAGTGGTGCTAGTGGTTTGTCTAATGTTGTTGAAGATACAACGCCTCAACTTGGTGGTAACTTAGACCTTAATAGCAATAATATTACTGGCACAGGAGACATTACTCCAACAGGTGATATTAAGCCAACAACTTACCAAGAAACTGTTGGAACAGAAAGCAGTGGAACATTAGACCTTTCAACGGGTAATGTGTTTAGCCATGCGCCTTCAGCAAATGTTACTTATGTATTTTCTAATCCACCTTCTACTGGGACAGCTTTTGGGTTTACGTTAAAGGTAAGTCCATCTGCAACCATTACTCAAACGTGGCCTGCGTCTGTTGATTGGGCTGGTGGCAGTGCGCCTACTGCAACTGCATCTGGTGAAACAGATGTGTTTGCTTTCTACACTCAGGATGGTGGTACAACGTATTATGGATTCCAAGCGGGAGATGCAATGGCATGAGCATTTTTCACAAGATGTTTATGGCTGCTAGTGGGGCTGGTGTTGTAGCGCCTACTCCTGAGCTTGCTGATCCATACTTTGATAATGTTGAGCTTCTTCTTCATGGTGATGGTACAAGCGGCAGCACAACAATTACTGATAGCAGCCCAGACCCAAAAACTGTTACTGCAAGTGGTAATGCACAGATAGACACAGCTATTAAAAAGTTTGGTTCTGGGTCTGTTGAGTTTGATGGAACAAATAGCAAATTAACTATTTCTGGTAATCCTATAGGAAGTGGTGATTTTACTATAGAGTTTTGGGTGTACTCTGAAAGTATTAGTGGCAATCAGTATCTTATGGATATTAAAGGAACAAATAGATTAAGTATTGTTAGGGGTGATGGAAGTACAAGCGCACCTAACGAGGGTTTAGGGATATATGACACTGGATGGAATGGTGCAAATTCAACTTTACCTGATGCAATATATCAAAATAACTGGAACCATATAGCAATATCAAGAACTTCTGGCACTATGAAAGCGTTCGTCAATGGCACATCAATAGATTCTTGGACAAACTCTTTGGATTACTCAAATGAAACCATAGAAGTGGGCTCTGCTCATAGTAATCAAAGTTTTACTAACTTTAACTTTGATGGTTACATTGACGATTTACGGATTACCAACGGTGTAGGCCGTTACACTACTGATTTTAATCCGCCAGATGTTCCACACCCAGACATAGCAAGCGACCAGTATTTTTATGCAACTGAACTTCTTGTTTCGGGAAATGGCACAAACGGCAGCACAACATTTACTGATGAAAGCTCTAACGCATTAACAATTACAGCTAATGGTAATGTTCAAGTTGATACAGCCGTTAAGAAATTTGGCACTGGCTCTATAGAGTTTGATGGTACTGGTGATTATCTGACTGTACCAGATGATCCAGCATGGGATTTGAATAGTAGTGATTTCACTATTGAGGCTTGGGTATATCCAACTGCTTCTCCCGCCCAACCAATTATTATTGGGCAATGGACGAGTAGTTATTCTTGGGCATTGATGCTTTCCAATAATAGTAATAGATACCTGCGAGCAATATTATATAATGGAGTATTTAACGACTATGTAAGCACATCTGCTTTGAGCTTAAATTCTTGGAATCATTGTGCTTTTGTTAGAGAAGGCAATACAGTTTCTCTCTACTTAAACGGCACAAGTGTTTATTCAACATCATTTACAGGTAGTGTAGGAGCCTCTACTAGCGCAGTCTCCATAGGAGCTAATTCTGTTGGCGGCTCTCCTTTTCAAGGTTATTTAGATGATGTTCGTGTTACTAAAGGCGTTGCTCGTTATACTTCTGACTTTACTCCGCCACGCATAGAGCATCCTGACTTTGGTGCAACCCGTGAAGCTGTGTCTATTACTGCAAATGCAGATGCACAAATAAGCACTGCACAAAGTAAGTTTGGTGGTTCTAGTGCTTACTTTGATGGCACTGGTGATCGTTTAGAGTCACCGTCACTAGCTGATCTTAGTAGTGGTTCTTGGACGATTGAGGGTTGGTATTATTTTACCACAGACCCGAATAGCGCAACAAAGCTATTATGGTCCTTAAATGATGAAGCAACAAATGGTTACGCCCAACTTATCACCATTTCGGGAACAACTACTTTATCCCTTCAACAACGTGGGACAGGAACATACACAAGCAACGGGACTTATGATTTTAATACTAACACTTGGTATCATATTGCTGCCGTTTGGGACGGGACAAACCAGAAAGTATATGTAGATGGCTCTGAGGTTATATCTTCCACCACAAATGTAATTCAAAATGCTGGTAACGGCCTGACCCTAAATGGTGATGGTGGCGGCTCTTACAATTTTGCAGGATATATAGACGAATTTAGAATTTCTACTATAGCTAGATACACTTTAAGCTTTACGCCACCCACTGCTGCATTTGATAATGACAGCAATACCGTGTTGCTTTTGCATATGGATAATCCTAATAGTTCAACCACGTTTATAGACGATAATGGTCTACTAACATCAACGGAGTAAGACATGTACGTTAAAGTAACAAACGGCTCTATCGATCAATTCCCCTACACGATCGGAGATTTACGCCGCGATAATCCTAATACAAGTTTCCCTAAATCAATTCCAAACTCTATTCTTGAGAGTTACGGTGTTTACCGTGTTACTGTTCCAAGCGTTCCTAGCTATAATCCAGCGGTGCAAACATTAGTTACAAACCCACCGACTTTAAATGGTAGTTCTTGGGAAGCAAGTTACACTGTAGAAAATAGACCTCAGAGTGTAGCAGAAGGCGTCATTCGTGAAAGACGCAATAAGCTATTAACTGCAACTGATTGGATGGCGCTTTCAGATGTAACAATGTCAAGCGAGATGACGACTTATCGTCAAGCACTTAGAGATATTTCATCTCAGTCTGGATTCCCTTACAGTGTGACATGGCCTACCGATCCCTTAGCTCCTTCTTCTGAAAGCAGTTCGACTGCCAGTTCAACGCTAACTACTAGTGAATAATTGTAGGTGAATTATGAGCAAGCAAACAATAGCCAGCGCACATGAAAGAATAGACAGCATTGAGCCAAGAATAATTAAGCTCGAAGCTGAGTTGTCTACGCTTCAACGCAGTGTTCAACGTGTAGAAAATATCTTAATTGGTACGGCTGCATCGGTAATTGGTTTACTAATTACGGTACTAATGAGAATGTAATGATATGCGTTTTGGTCGCAGTATTGTGGGGCCAGAGTTTTTCTTTCGGATTATATAAAGTTTGTGCATATGATTGTGGTCAAGAAAGACCCAGCCATGTTTGGTATGACAGAGCATATATAGCGCGTCCTAATTACAACTGCCCAGCGAGGTTCTATGCAACATGATAGACCCAGTGACCGCAATAGCAGGGGCAACAGCAGCATTTAATTTTCTAAAGAAGGGCGTTCAAGTTGGGCGCGATCTTCAAGACATGGGCAAACAGCTACAAGATTGGGCTGGCTGCATGGCAGAGTTAGATCAGGCTGAAAAGATGGCAGAGAAGCCGCCTTGGTATAAGGCTCTTGGCTCTGGCACTCAGGCTCAGGCTATGGAAGTTTTTTTGGCAAGAAAGAAAGCGCAACAAATGCGTGATGAATTGCGAGAGATCATTAGTCACCCTGCTATTCTTGGCCCTTCGCATTGGCAAGAGTTTCTTAGAATAGAGGCTGAGATTAGAAAGCAAAAGCGAGAGCATGAGTTTCGTCGCATGGAAATTAAGCAAGCTATTATTGAATGGGCTGCTGGTATTCTTTTGTTTATTGTTTTGATGGGCGGTCTTGTTGGATTTGTATGGTTGGCTAATGCTTGATCCTGTTGGTAATCTTCCTTTTGCCGTAGAAGCCCAGAGAAGCCGTGAGAGCATCGAAAACCATCAAGCGCAGCAACAGGTGCAGGTAGAGCATAACCGCGCTCACAAGCTCTCTAAGGCGCTTGAGCGACAACAACTTGATTTAATGCTGAGTTATGATAAGTTTGGCGCGTCCAATAGTGGACTTCAACCTCAAGGCCAGATCGTAGATATGGAGGTCTGACATGGTTCAACTTACAGCAAAATATATTGACAGTCTCAAGATACTTCCGCGTTTAATGATGTTGGCAGTGACCGTCTTAACTTATC